>Ga0196976_1000322_pt1 | contig 31494 bp, 30 predicted proteins | sample S3v_513CmetaG_FD_148644 | JGI IMG/M metagenome (GOLD analysis project Ga0196976, IMG submission 148644) | Soil microbial communities from Anza Borrego desert, Southern California, United States - S3+v_5-13C | ecosystem: Environmental > Terrestrial > Soil > Desert | place: USA: California... | reverse complement strand
GGCTTCGCCGAACGCAACGTGGCAAGTGGGACGTCCGCGGCGGAGGTCGTCGTTGTCGAGCGCGGGCAGATCGTCGTGGATGAGTGAATAGGTGTGAAGCATCTCGACGGCTGCACCGAGCTCATCAACTCCATCCGGAAGCGAACCGCTGACCATGCGCGCGGCTTCCATGCAGAGGATGGGGCGGAGGCGCTTTCCACCCGCGAACACGCTGTGGCGCATCGCCTGATGGATGGAAGGCGGGTAGTGGGTTCCCGGCGGAAGCAGGCGCTCGAGCGCAGCGTCGGCCAGTTCGCGGCCTTGTGACAGGGTCTCCTTGAGCATGAAGGAGTGAGTATAACAAGCGGAGTACCGGGTAAGGCAGTGACGCACGTCCGGGTAGAGTCAGGCGCGGGTCGCGTCGGTGACTCTAGATGAGAGGTCCTGAAGGGCGCGGATCAGTGGTGCGATGTCCTGTGAAACGTCGAAGTTCAGGTCTGCCGCGGGTTCATGCTCACCGCTCACAACGGTGACAAAGATTATCGGAACGGCGGGTTTTATGTCGCGCATTTCGCGGATGAGCAGTTGCCGCTGGGCGGGCGGGATGGAGTTGCCGATCAGTACAGCCGCGAATGGCTGGCTTTCGAGAAGTCTTGGAGCATCGCTAATGCTGCGGGGAGATGCCACACGGAACCCAGCAGTGGCGAGGGCCTGGTTGCGATTGATAAGCAACACGAGATCTGCGCTCAAAGACAGCAACTTGCTCGACATAAAAGTGCTTACAGATACATCGTACAACGATACAACTATGATGCTAATGATTGTACGCCATGTGGCGTCTTGGGGCAGCGTTAGGGTAACAGTTTGGAATCTCATCGGTCATGCCGCAAAGCAAAAATCCCAAAGCGCCTGGCGCAAGTAAGTCACGGACGACCGAGAGAGAAATGATCCAGAACTCGGACGCAAGTGGGACACCGCCAATCCTCGGGGCGGGAGCAATCCCGGCCGAGGAACTGGTGGCCGAGTTCCAGGACATCAATCTTCCGATACGACCCCCTTATCCGCCCATGGAGGCCAAAGCAGTAAGTTCGCTGCCCGAGGGTGATTATCAGTTCGAGCCCAAGTGGGATGGCTTCCGTTGCATCGCGTATCGAAATGGTCAACAAGTACTGCTCCAGTCGAAGGCAGGGCAGCCGCTCGGCCGCTATTTTCCTGAGCTTCTAGAATCGCTGCGGCAGGTCGGCGCCAGACGTTTTGTGCTGGACGGTGAGATCGTCATCGGCCGGGACGGTCAGTTCTCGTTCGACGATCTGCTGATGCGCATTCATCCGGCGGAGAGCCGCATTCGCAAACTCTCGAAGGAGACTCCAGCGTCGCTGCTGGTCTTTGACATCCTCGTGGACGATAGGGGGGCCTCGCTGGTCGAGAAGACACTGGCTGAACGACGGGCGGTGGTTGAGGAATTTTTCGGGCGCTTCAAGGGTGGCTCGATCCAGCTCTCGCCTGCCACGCTGGATCGATCGCTGGCCGAGCGGTGGCTGCGCGAGTTGTCTGCCGCGGGGTTCGACGGGGTGGTCGCGAAGCAGCGCGATTGCCGGTACGCCTCCGGCGAGCGCACGGCGATGCAGAAGATCAAGCGGATGAGGACGGCAGACTGCGTCGTTGGCGGATTCCGGTACGCCAGTAAAGGCGACGCGATCGGGTCAATGTTATTGGGGCTCTATAACGATAGTGGGGAACTGGACCATGTGGGATTCTCGTCGAGTTTCAAGGCGGAACAGCGCGCCGAGTTGAAGAAGATCCTGAAGCCCTACATGGGCGGAAGCGGATTCACAGGGAAGGCACCTGGCGGCCCGAGCCGATGGAGCACCGAACGCAGTGGGGAATGGGAGCGACTGGAGCCGAAGCTGGTATGCGAAGTTCAATACGACCACTTCTCAGGCGGACGTTTTCGGCATGGCACCAAGTTTCTGCGGTGGCGTCCGGACAAAAAGCCGAAGGATTGCACTTTCGAACAGTTGAAAGGAGGCGGCGGCAACATGCAAGAGTTGTTCGCCGCCTAAATAAGCGTTGGGCGAGTTTTAGGCGGCCTTCGTTGAGCGGTGTTTACGTGGAATGCTGCGCCCGATAGCGTCGACGACGTTTCTGAGGTCGTGGTAATCGCAGCAATCACTTGCCCCGGCGGAGAGCGCGGAGGTCCACATCTTCTCGTCGGGGATGCGATGCATCGTGACCACGGGCAGCGCGAAGTCGCTGCATAGCCGGCAGACTTCACCCATGTCCACGGTCTCGAGATCTACGACTGCGACATCCGGGCGTTGGCGTGCGAGTAGCTGGCGAAGCTCTTCCGAACTTCGAGCAACGGAAATATTTTGAAAGTAGGAATGGAGAGAGGCTGCGAGGAATTGCGCTACCACGCAGTCACCTTGCGCAACGACTACATTAAGTGCCTGCATACAACCCCCTTTGTTGGACCGCGCACGTAGCCGGGGGGACTACATGCGGCTAGCATCAGGATGCGACGAAGGGGCGGCATCCCGTGCACCCAACCTTTCGCGAACACGCGAAGGGGGAATTCCGTCAAGTGCCTAGCGCTTGCTTTCGGCCCGTTCGGCCAGGGGTTCGAACGGTTCTGCCTGTATCTTTCCGTTCTGCTTCAGGAGGATTTCGACCTTGCCTTCGGCATCCTCGAGTTCGTTGCGACAGGAATTCGAGAGCTGCATACCTTCTTCAAACAGCTTAAGCGCCTGCTCGAGCGGGACGTCGCCCTTTTCGAGCTGATCAACGATGCTTTCCAGACGCTGAAGGCAATCTTCAAACTTCGGCAAGGCCCCTCCTGAGGAAGTATTGTAATCCGATTCTGACCACGCGGGAGGTCAAATTCCCGTGAATGTCCTCGGTCGAGATTCGTGCGCCGGCGGTCCCCGGTTCTCAGCTGATCGTCACTGCATCGAGGCACTGCGTGCCGAGCCCAAAACCTCTAGCACGTCGATTGCGGCTGTATATCGGCCAAACGGAGCGCTGAGCTGGACCCCCTGCACGACAGGGGCGACCTGGGCGAGCATCTCGCGGGCGATGGCTACGCCTTCAGCGCGGGCCGCCTCGGCGGTGGTGGCTGCGCTCATGCGATCGATGATTTCGTCGGGAATCGCAACTCGCAATTCGTTCTTCATGAATTCGGCGTTCCGGGCGCTTGTCAGGGGCCAGATGCCAGCGAGCACTGGAATGCGGCAATGCTCGATCCGCTTGAGGAAGTACTCGAGCAACCGGACGTCGAAGACTGGCTGAGTGACCGCGTACTCGGCGCCGGCCTCGACCTTATATTCAAACCTGCGAATCTCTTCCTCGAGATTGGGGCTGCCGGGATTCGCCCCGACCCCGATGACGAACCTTGTCGCCGTCCCGATGGGGTTGCCGCCGATGTCGAGGCCGCGATTAAGATTGCGGACGATGTTCACGAGACCAATCGCGTCCACGTCAAACACGGCGGTCGCATCGGGATAGTTGCCGAGCTTCGGCGGGTCACCCGTGATGCAGATAAGGTTTTGAATGCCCATAGCGCTGGCACCCAGCAGGTCAGACTGAATGCTCAGCACATTGCGATCGCGACAGGTGTAGTGAAGGATGGTCTCGATACCGACCTGCTGCTGGATGAGAGTGCAGAGCGCCTGATTGCTCATGCGCGCCGAGGCGCGCGGGCTGTCGGGTATGTTGACGCAATCAACGCCGACTGACTTCAGGTAACGCGCGGCTTCCATTTCTTTGGAAATGTCGGTCCCGCGCGGCGGCACGACTTCAACCATCGTCACGAAGCGGCCGTTGGCGATCTTTTCTCCGAGACGGGAGCGGTTGGCGAGGGGCTCCGTTTCTACGGCCATCGCCGCAGGAGCGGTCGCTATCGGAAAGGTGCTCCCACGGGCTTCACCGACGCGCAAGGCGGACTTCATGGCGCGGATGTGTTCGGGGGTAGTGCCACAACACCCGCCTACGACGCGTACGCCGAGCGCGACGAACTTCCGCGCGTAGCTCGCCATGTATTCGGGGGAGGAGAGATAGATGTTGCGACCCTCGACGCTGCGCGGCATTCCGGCATTCGGTTGCGCGGAGAGGGGCTTGTCGGTGGCCCGGCGCACGTGTTCCATGGCTTCCAACATCGCGACTGGACCTACGCTGCAGTTGCACCCGATGACGTCCGCACCCCACTCGGACAGTTTTGCCGTGTAGGTCTCCGGGACGGAACCGTCGAGGCAGTTGCCCTCTTCGTCGATGGTGACCTGGGCAATGACGGGGATGTTCGGATTTACGTCTCGTGCAGCGAGGATGGCCTGATGGAGTTCGCCGAGGTAGCCGAACGTTTCGAGGATCAGGAGATCGATACCCTCCTGATTCATGGCCGCGATCTGCTGTCGGAAGGCATCGCGGGCTTCCTCGTACGCGATCTTGCCGAGAGGTTCGATGCGGACGCCCAGGGGTCCGACGGAGCCTGCGATGAGTGTCTCCGTGCCTTCCGCAGCCTCGCGAGCCAGGCGGACACCGGCACGATTGATTTCGAGGACCTTTTCTCCGCAACCGTGCCGCTGAAGGCGAAACGGGTTCGCGCCAAAGGTATTAGTCTCGAGGATTTCGGCGCCTGCCCGGACATACTCGTGGTGTATGCCACGAATAAGGTCTGGCTGCGAGACGTTCAGCTCGTCGTAACATCGATTGATGAAGATGCCCTTTCCGTAGAGCAATGTTCCCATTGCGCCGTCGCAGAGGATGGGGCCGCGCTGCAGTCGGGAAAGGAAGTCGTTAGCCATCTCATGAGAATACAACAACTTGAGGGACGGCCGTGAGCGGGGCGGATGGGGCGGGAAGGCGCATGCCGTGTGTTTGCTCTGCTATACTCGGTTTTTCATCGGAAACCAAACGTCTTTATGGAGCGCTGCGCTTGAAGAAAGCGTCTGTATTTACAACGACGGCCATACTGGCCGCATTGTTGCTGGCCGGCTGTGGCGGCGGTGACGAAAATACTCAGCAAGACACCACCTCGAAGCTGAAGAATCGCGCGTTCGTTACGAACTCCTTCTTTGGCTACGTGGCCATCGTCGATGCTGACCTCGACCGGCAAACGGCGTTCTCCATCCAGGTCGGCACAAATGTGACTTACATGGTGCCGACGCCGGACAAGAAGCACATCCTCACCTACTCGGACGGTTCAACTTCAGTAAGCCTCATACAGGTGGATGCAGAGGCTCCGAGTGCCATCATCGGACTACCGAGCTGGAGCGAGAGCATCGCAATTACGTCCGATGCGAAGACGGGCTACGCAGCCGTGAAGAATGCGACGGTTACGGGCGCGGCCCCGGGTGCGATCCAGGTGCTCGATTTCGCGAACCAGAAGATCAGCTCCACGATCCCGATCCCTTCGGTGCGTTGGCTCGCGCTGAACCACGCGGGAACACGGCTGCTGGCCTTCAGCGATCAGTCGGATGTTGTAAGGCTGGTGGATCTTACTCCGACTACACCGACGGTCACCGTCGTGACCGGCACATTCTCTCGCCCAGTGGCCGCGTACTTCACGGCTGACGACAGCAAGGCGTATATCCTCAGCTGCGGTACGGAATGCGGCGCTACGGGCGCGGTTCCGCCCGATACGAAAGCCAGCGTGACGGAATTGACGATCGCCTCGGGTGCAACGCGGACCGTCTCTGTAAATGCCGCGACGGTGGCCTTGCTGGACGGCAACACCCTGTATGTCGCTGGCGCGCCGGGCGGCAGTGGCGGCACGCTGGACACGGTGGACGTGAGCACAATGACGAGGAGCTCGTCCGTAGCGATCGGTCCGGGGTCGCACCGAGTCATAAAGTCCGGCGGCGGCAAGATTTGGGTGGGCGCTACTGGATGCGGCACGGCAGAAGGCTGCCTCTCGGTCTTCACTCCCGGCGGAAATGTGATTGTAGATACGCCCGGCACGGGTCAGACCTCCAAGGGCGCTGTGACTGGAATGTCGGTAGTGAGCGGCCGTAACCTGATGTACGTGGTTGAAGGTGGCCAGTTGCGGTCGTACGACCTCGGCAGCGCTGCTGACGTCACGCCTTTCAGCCTTGACATCCGCGGCACTCTTTACGATGTGGTGACGGTACCCTAAGACGAATCTCAGATAAAAAGGGCGACCTGCGGGTCGCCCTTCCCATTGGGCCGAGACTATTTCGCTGGCTGAAGGACCAGTCTGTGAGCCTGGGCACCTGCGACGGCGGCGTCGGAATACGGCAGCCTGAAGGTGCTCCCGTTCATCCAGGCACTGAAGTGATCGTTGAAGTAGGGGCTGAACAGGTTCCCAGCCTGCCCATTGACTATGTTCAGCGTCGAGTTGTCGAGATCGGAGAAGTCCACAGTCATTCGCTGTGACGGCCCAAACGTTCGCCCAACTTGCTTCACGGTGTATGCGTCTCCGGACTGCGGTTGGACGCCAGGTCCAGCCCAGCGCCTCAGCACCGGGATGTGCCCAAAGACAGGATGCGAGATCTCCACGGGGAAGCTCTCCCCCCAACTCCACTTCGAGAGATCTCGCGGAGCGGACTTGTCCTTCACCGCGCTTTCAACTGCCGCAACCATCAGGCGATTGAAAGTCGGGAACTGCGAGGGTAGCCAGCGCGGAGGCTGGAAGAGAATGACCGATTCCAGCCAGACGGGGGACATGAACCAGTTGTAGAGCTTGGTCTGAGCACCGAGCTTAGGTTCCAGCAGCATCTGTGTGAGTTTGCGTCGGGCGAAGAGGTTGATGGTCGCAGCCGCGGAATCCTTGCTCACCCGCCCGTCCCATTTGCGCATGAGATCTGCCGCCTGGCGTGCACGAGGTGAGACGTCCTTTGTGCGATCCAGCGCGTAAACGAATCGCTCAGCCGTGAACTTGTCGAAAGAAGAATAGATATCGTTCTGCAGGGCGAGCATGTCAGCCGGAGTGAATTTCTTATTTGCTCGGAGCACACGGACGATGCGTTCGGTGCGATATGGCGATCGCCACTGCGTGCTGACTGAATGCTTATAGTCGTTCGGTGTGATGCGGCTGTTCGCGGTGGCGAGCAGGCCCGAGGGCGGATCGTAGATGCTAGGCAGTTGCTCGAATGGGATGTAGCCGGTCCACTTGTGCGCGTCATCGGCGCCATTTACCGGAAGAGAGCCGTCGCCAGACGCTCGAGTGGGTATGAGCCCAGTAGCCTGATATCCGATGTGTCCATCCACGTCCGCGTAAACAACGTTCTGCCCGGGTCCGGCGAACTTCTTGAATGCCTCCCGGAACTGTTCCCAGTTCTGAGCCATGTTCACGTCGAAGAAGGGAAAGGTCATGGCGTTCTGGTCATAGATCGTCCACTTGAGCGCGAGGCTGCGGGTTTCGTTTTTCAGTAGTGGCGTGATGATGGGCCCGTGTCGCGTGACCAGGATGTCGATGGTTACGTCGGCGCCGTTCTTCACCTGAATGACTTCTTTGCGACGCTCTGGCTGGAGCCAACCTTGAGGCGTCTGGTACTCGCTGCGTTCATTGAAGTTCTCGATGAACACGTCTTCAACATCGGGGCCGATGTTTGTGAAACCCCACGCGATGCGCTGGTTGTGCCCGACCAGAACAAACGGTACGCCTGGGAGCGTAACGCCGACGACGTCCAGTGCGCCCGACTTCAGGTGCGCCTCGTACCAGGTGTTCGGAACGCGATGACCCAGATGCATATCGTTAGAGAGCAGCGGCTTGCCGCTCTCGGTATGCGCGCCGGAGATGACCCAATTGTTCGAGCCGGGGAAGAGAACATCTCCGCCAGCGCCGATCGGCAGTTCCGATTGTGCTGTTGGCGCGGGGCGCCGGTGCCGACGTGGACGCGCCCGGCCCTGCTGAGGGGGTGGTACGTCATAGTCGTCGGGTGTGCCCTGAAGTTCCGTCCCCCCAGCAGAGGGCGGGATGTCCCGGAACGACGTGTTCACGTACAAGTCGCCAGTCAGTTCCGGGCCGAGGCGGGCGAGGATATGCTCGCGCTGCAATTCCTGTGCGAAGTATCCATGATTCAGAAACTGCGCCATGCTGGCGCCGACAAGGAATGAATCTTCGGGCGTCCAGGCAGCCGGGGAGTAGCGCAAAATCCTGAATTCAACCGGCAAACACGACCGTCGCTGCTCAATGTACGCGTTCACCCCGCGTGCGTAGGCTTCAAGAAAGGAGCGATCACGCGGGGTGAGATTCGCCGCTGCGAGTTGTGCAACCTTGCGAAGTCCGAGATGCCGCTGATAGATGTCGGTCTCCAACATCGACTTGCCCATTACGGCGGACAGTTCTCCCGCGGCGTAGCGACGAGTCATGTCCATCTGCCATAGGCGGTCCTGGGCGGTCACGTAGCCTTGGGAGAAGAAGAGGTCTTCCAAACTCGCTGCATTAATGGTCGGCACGCCATGTGAATCACGGATCACCGTGACTGGGGCAGACAAGCCATCGACGCGAATCTCACCATCGAGTTGCGGAAGCGCGGCGACGGCAATCGAGCGGAACCAGAGGGCTGCGCCGATACTCAAGAGGGCGATGACCGCTACCAGGATGATGAGAGCGTTGAGTACGAGCCGTATCGGCTTTCGGCGCATGGGGGAAGTCGCGGCAGTTGCTGTCATGGGAGTAATGAGGAACTCCGATTGTAAGGGCATTCGTCGTCAGGCGACAATCGGGGGAAAGCGCTAAATCGTCCGGTGACATAGAGGTGCTCCCAAGGCGGTTCAGCGCAAAGAACTGCTCAAACATTTGCCGCAGTGTTATGCTGAGACAGGGAATAGCCCCGCAAGAGGCGGGGCATACGCGCATTGGCGAATCCTAAACAGATGCTGCAGAAACGAGTCGACGATCAGCCCTCAATCTCGCGCGAGATGGTGCGAGAGGCTGAAGGCATCTTCCATGGCCACCTGAAGCGTGTCGGATTGAAACATACCGAGCAGCGCGACACGATTCTGCGCACCTTTCTCGAAACCCGCGATCACCTCTCCACAGACGAACTCCATCGCCTCGTAAAGAAGAAGGATCCCCGAATCGGCTTCACCACGGTGTATCGCACTCTGAAGTTATTGGCCGAGTGCGGGCTGGCCAGCGAGGTCGCCTTCCACGACGGAGTGGCCCGGTACGAGCACCAGTACAACCGCCGAAGCCACCATCATATGGTATGCACCGATTGCGGAAGTTCGGTCGAGTTCTTCTCGCCCGAGATTGAAAAGATCGAACAGGAGATCGGCAGGAAGCATCACTACGTCACTACGCGTCACAGCTTCCAGATCTATGGGGTGTGCGAGGAGTGCAGGAAGAAGAACGCTCGGCGCTTCATATAATTCCGACAATACTTCGAAGCAGGAAAAAGCCGGGCACAGATGCCCGGCTTTTCGACTGATACTGGAGATCAGTCGATCGGCACGCCGTCACTGAGGCATGCGTCGCCTGAGGACTCGCGCACGAACCTGATCACGCCGGTCTCGTCAGAACAAAACGTTCGATTTCCACTGGTGTTCCGCGTCACCGGGGTAGCCACTACTTTGTAGCGGATGACGGGACCGTCCGAGGTCTCGTTTTCGCAGTCGCGGAGAGTGAAGTTGTAGCCGCTCCTGGTGCCCGACGCGAGCTGACTGTTGATCAGGTCGGCTGCATCATCGGTCGCGCCCACTCCAAAGCGCGGTCCGAGATCGCCAAGCGAGCACGTAAAGCCCCGGTCGGGATTTTGCGACGCATAGCCGGTTTGGGCCGTACTGATCGTCCGCAACGAACCGATAGCGCTGGCTTCATTTGCAGCAATGCGCGCCCGCAGCAAATTCGGAATCGCAATGGCGGCAATGATCAGGATGATGGGGATGAATGCGACGCCAAGGTAGCCCATCACCAGGCCAGCGATAGCCATCCCCCGGCCCTTTAGACGGCCAGCGCTCTTCCGGATGTCCGAGAGGCCAAGGTGCCCCAGCACGATGGCGACGATGGAAGCAAGTACGGGGATGAACGTGAGGCCAACGATTCCCGATATCAGACTGCCGAGGGCTTTCGGATCGGTGGGCGGTTCAGCAGTCGGAACGTACGTTCCCGCAGCCGCGTTCGGAGCGACAGGGGAGGACGAAGTGTATTCGCCTGTCGGGGCCTCCGAGGCTGGTGTTGTTGTCGCGGAAACCGCGTGACCGCAAGCTCGACAGAAGCTCGCTCCTTCGGGCAACTGCGCACCGCAATGATTGCAGAACATGTGAGTCTCCCAAGCCACTGACTATCCGGGCAAACTTAGACCCCGTCCGCGACGGCGTCAAGTGACTCCAGAGAGCACGGATGTGATTGCGGCTCGATACCTTTTTTGCTACAGTCGCAAACCGACCAAGACGGCCCGAATGCATTGGTTACGGCCGCTTGCCGAGTGCGCAGTAAGACATTCAGGAGTCTGAGGTTCACGCGTCCAGACGTGAACAAGGAGAGATTCATGCCCCGATTCTGTTCTTCCTGCGGTGCGCAGATGGCCGACAACGCAGCGTTCTGTCCTTCTTGCGGGAATGCAGTAGCAACCACGGGTGGCACCGCTACAGGACCGGCGCAGTCGCGACCGGCCGCTGCTGGAGGACTGACAGACAATGTGGCTGGACTGCTCGCCTACCTGTTCATCCCAGCGATCATCTTCCTCGTTGTGGAGCCCTACAGTCGCAACAGGTTCATCCGGTTTCATTCGTTCCAGTCGATCTTCTACGCGATAGTCTGCATAGCGTTCAACGTGGTATTCGGATTCGTGCTGATGGCAATTCCAATTGTGGGTTGGGTAATATCGTTCCTGATCTCACTAGCGCTGTTCATCGGCTGGATCGTGCTGATGATCAAGGCTTACCAAGGGACGATGTTTAAGCTTCCCGTTATCGGCGAACTTGCCGAAAAGCAAGCGAACCAGTAACACGTTTCCGGTGGGTTCGACTGGGCGGAGCTTCGGCTCCGCCTCGTCATTTCACGAGAGTGCCGTTGGCCGCGCAGGTCTCAAGGTTGCCGTCGGCAGGTGTGCGGATACGGCTTGTGTGGTCGGTGCAGAAAGATCGCAGCCCTGATCCAGCTCTCGGCTGGGCGAACGCGATGTAGCTCGTGATCTTCCCGCCGGCACCTTGTGTGCAACTTGAGATGGTGAGGGTATAGCCCTGCTCAGCGGCCGCGGTAAGGACCTCATCGGTGAATCCGCTGGACTGAAGTTGGGTTGTCGTACACGCGTATCCCAGCTTCGGATTGCTGTGGTAGTGGACCGTCTCCGCCACGCTGAGTTGCAATAGCGCATTCATCCCGTGGATTTCCTGAAGGCTCTTTGCCGAAGGCGCGCTTGTGTTCACAGGTGTCGCGGTGGCTGACGGTACAGGGTTGGGCCCAAGTACTAACATCTTGACGGGGACCTTCAGGTAGTGGGCGGCCCCGAAGAGTGCGACCGCAAATAAAGCCAGTCCAAGATAGCCGCAGGCGAGTGCAAGCCTTGCGACATTATCGCCCCGTAATTGTCCTGCGCTTTTGCGGATTCCAGCCAGGGCGACATGCCCGAGCACAATGGCACTTACACCGGCAGGCGGGAAGATGGCCAGCAGTCCCAGCGCCAGGGCCGCGAGAGCCAATTTGCTTGTTGGGATCTGTTCAGCGCCGTCCGGGGGCCATGCGGAAGCAGGACTCCGGTCCGCCGATGGGATCTCGCGGCCGCAGGCTCCGCACGAGAGGGAGGTAGCCGGATTATCGGATCCGCAATGAGAACAGGTCATATTGTGAGCTTGGGGCCGGATACCTGGAGTGTGTTCAACTTACCTTGCAACAAACCTCGCGTCAATTGAGCACGTTGTGCAGGAACATCGCTTGACATTACGTGTGCGGGATGTCATTCCTATTAGCTTTTCCTTTGTTGCCGGAAGCCATTAGCGAGCAGGGCAGAGTCGCAGTGTCCAGGAGAATAGGAACGAGTGAAAGTCCGGGTCTTCTACCACGACAAGTGTTTCGATGGGGCGTGTTCGGCCTCGTTATTCAGCCGGTTGTACCACGAGCGCGTACGGTCTGACGTCGAATTCATATTTTCAGGCCTGCTGCACCGGGCGGGTGCGCTCTTCAACGAGGCCGACTTCACGGGCGACGAAAACGCCATCGTCGACTTCAAGTACTCGGCTTCCCCGAAGATCAAGTGGTGGTTTGACCACCACCAGAGCGCATTCCTCACCCCTGCGGATGCCCAACACTTTCGCGAGCAGAAGAGTCCGACGAAGTTCTACGACCCGGACTACACGTCCTGCACGAAGTTGATCGCCCATATCGGCCGGGAGAAGTTTGGATTTGACCTCACTCCCGTGGCGGACATGGTTCACTGGGCCAACATCATCGACGGCGCGCTCTACCCGACGGCAGACGTTGCTGTCGAGATGAGCGAGCCTGCGATGAAGCTCACGATGGTGATCGAGGCGACGCAGGACTCGACTTTCCTGCCACGGTTGATTCCCTTGCTTTCGAGCATGCCGCTGCGAGAGATTCTGGAGCAGCCCTTCGTGGCACCGCTCATTCCTCCGCTTATGGACCGGCATCGTAACTCGATCGACATCCTGCGGAAGCACTCGGAGTTTAGCGATCGCACGATCTACTTCGACGTGACTGGCTACGACCTGGAGGGCTACAACAAGTTCGTTCCGTATTACCTCTACCCGGACTCGATCTACACGGTGGGCCTTAGCAAGAGCAGCTTCCGCACAAAGGTATCGGTGGGATCCAATCCCTGGGCGAAATCCGACAATATGACGAACCTGGCCAAGATCTGCGAGCGTTACGGAGGAGGCGGCCACGCACGCGTGGGTGCCATTTCGTTCGAGCCCCACGATGCCGATCGCGCTCGCATTGCTGCACATGAAATCGTCGAGGAACTGCGGGCGTATTCGCGAGCGAACCATTAGTCGTCTGAATGCAGGCAGAAGTTGGCGAGGCGGGAGCGTCAGGCTCCCGCTTTGCTTTGCGCCGGCAGCAGCCGGCTACCCTTCCTAAGAATGCAAGAAACAGTGCCTACCCGATGGAACTAAGGTCCACCATAGGTGAGGATTGGCGCCTGATTCCCCCGGGAGTGCCTTTTGAACTTTCGCCCTGAAGTTCAACGTGCCTATATACAAAGGCTTGTGCGAGTGCCTGCTCATGATGCGTCTAGGATTTGCCCGGCGTAGCAAGGGCAGGTACCTAGTTCTCGCCTACTACCTAGATTGCCAAATCGTTCTAGAACATTCGTTTGCGCTTGTTGGTGAGTAGAAGCGTGCGTAAGGTCTGACCTCAACGCGCGTAGCTGCCCAGAGATTTAGGGCGGACGCGGGTGATACACCAAATCCCCTGGAGTTTGTAATGTTGGGTGGTTTTCAAAATACGGCACGACGCGCGGCGCTACTGGCTTTGATCTCTTTCACAATGGTCGGTGCGGCGTTGGCCGGCACTGTGACGATCTCCTCACCCGGCAGCGGAGCAAGCGTGAAGTCGCCATTACACCTGGTCGCAAGCGCAAGTTCTTCGAACCCGATCAGCGGCATTTCGGTGTACGTCAACGGCAGTAAGGTGAAGTCCACTTCGTCGTCGAAGATTGATACCTACATTTCTACCAGCACGGGAAGCAAGCGGATCACGGTGCAGGGTTTCACGTCGGGCGGCAGCTTCTCAAAGACCATCTACGTGAACGTAACGGGTACTACGAGTTCGTCCACCACCTCGACGTACGTGTCCAGCTCTGCGAAAACTTACTACAATATCGAGCAGATGTCTGGATGGGACAGCTGCACTGTCTGCGCAGGTAAGGACGGCGCCGGCGACGTTGCGAAGTACTCAATGACGCGCGGACAGAGGAGCCCGTCGATGGATGGAAACTCCACCAGGTTCTGGCTTGGCGGCTCAAACAACTACACGAATGCCCTCTGGTGGAAGCAGCTGGGAGGCAACAGCAGCGCCAGGAATTTCGTATACGACCTTTACTTCTATATGAAGAATCCTTCGGCCTCGCAGGCGCTCGAGTTCGACGTGAATCAGTCCGTCGGTGGCAGGAAGTACATTTTCGGCACTGAGTGCAACATCAAGGGCACGGGCACTTGGCGCGTGTGGGCAGCCGATAGAAGCTGGATCAACACGGGAATTCCGTGCGGCCGTCCGGCAGCTTACAAATGGCACCGCCTGGTCTGGGAATTTGCCCGGACCTCGGACAACAAGGTGAAGTTTATCTCGGTTACGCTGAACGGCAGAAAGCATTACGTCAACCGAGTCTATTCGCCGAAGTCCAGCGGCGTGTCCGAGATCAACGTTGCGTTCCAGATGGATGGCGACAAGTACCAGACCGACCACGACGTCTGGCTCGACAAGGTGAAGCTTAGTTACTGGTAAACAATAAGTTCGTCACGTAGCGGGGGCGGACCCGATCCCGCCTTCTTTGTACGGCGCGGATTTTCGAATTTGCGCAAGTTGGCCCATTGATTAAGTAGTAAAATCGGTGAAGATGGTTCGGATTTGTATTTACGCACTTCTGCTTTCACTCGGTATGGCTTTTGCAGGCGTTTGTGCTGCCGCGCAGCAGTCCTCCCCCAAGAATGCGCCTGCACCCGCAAAAGGGGCTGCGTCCCCCCAGGCGCAGCCTCGGCGGGCGAAGCCCCTGAAGACACTCGATGCCAAGCGGCAGTTCGTACTGAACGTAGTGAACTCGGCCGTTGCGCTGCCTCAGTCTGACCAGCAGGACCGACTCCGCGTGCTGAACTCGGCGGCCAACGTGATATCGCCGATCCGGCCGGCGCTGGCGAAACAGTACGCACGTGAGGGCATTCGGATCGAGCAGGAACTGATCCAGCGGGGCGAGGCGCCTGCGGTGTCTCTGATCGACTCGGGACACATCGATTGCGCCAGCATGCCCAGCTTCATCGAGAACATCCCGTTGGACAAGGTGGCGATGGCGGACCAGGCGCTGGTCGGCGCGGTGACTACCTGCAAGAAGCAGGCACTTGAGCCCGCGCGGCGCAAGGTGGAGACCGCGCTGGAGCAGGGTCATCTTGCGGCGCGCCCGTTGCTGGCGTTGATGGAGCAGGTTGGCGTGAACACGCCCTGGGCGCAAGAGATGTTCACCAAGATGTTCAGTAGCTTGCCTGCGAATGCCAAGACAGCTCGCGCGGAAGCGCCGAACTTCGCGGCGATGTACGCGCGCATGGCGAAGGCGGTTGAAGCGCCTGCTGCGAGAACTGCCGGAGTCAAGTTCCTCGTCTGGTTGGGCAAACTGGAAGAGGGCGGGGAACGCAACCTGGCACTGAATATTGCGACGGGCGCGATGAAGGACGCGCTCGGCGAGAAGGGGTACGAAGAGGCGCTTGCGGCGGATGTGATGGCGCGTCAGGCTGCTCAATCCGCGGGTGAGGCCGGGGAGATCGAGCATGCTGCGGAGGAAAATGTTTCTGTTCTGAACGCGATGGGCAGCTCGAAGGTTGACCGGCGCGAGGAACTGGAGGGCATGGCCCCCTCGCTGCGCGCGCGAGAAGCGGCGGCGAGCGGGTTTGCAAGCGGGTCCGAGGGCAACAAATCGCTGGCGACGAAGTACTTCGACATGGCATTTTCGGCGCTGAACGACGTGTGGGACAGCCGCGGCTCGGTGAAGGACGCTCCGGCGGTGGTCGAAGAGGTCAGCGAGGCGGCGGCGCAGGTCGATCCTATCGATGCTCTTCAGCGCACGCAGCGGCTGCAAGATCCGTCGGCACAAGCGATCGGGATGATCGCTGTGGCCCGCGTGGTTTCAGGCGGCGACTCGGGTCCGGTGGCAAACTCGCGATAGAACTTTCTGGAAACGATGAAAGCCCTCCCATGCCGAGGAGGGCTTTTCGTTTACAGCATCTGTCGACTAGGCGGCCCTGCGGCGGTCGCGCAGCAGCTTCGCCTGGTCGTGAGCGGCGAAGACACTCTGGGCCTGCTGCCGAACGATTCCGAGAATGTCCTCGGGGAGCTTGTGCCGAAGAGCTTCCTCGTAGTGCTTTTTGGCGTTGTCCTCGCCAGCCTCAACGGAGGACAGAATCATCTTGTCGCCTCCACCGAGGTTCGACTTGAGATCGATCCACGCGCGGTGCATGGCAGCGGTCGCGCTTCCTTTCCTGTCGACATCGCTCTTGCCGAGCCGCGTCACCTCGTTTTCCAACTGGCCGGCGAAACGCGCTCTCTCGAGGCTCTGCTCATTGAAGAAGGCCCGAAGATCGGAGTCCTTCACATGTTCCGCGGCCTCACGGAAGCCGTTTTGACTGTCGCGGCAGGTTTCTATCAGCTTTTCAAGTACGTCTATGACATCGTTACGATTCACGCTCTTACGGTCCTGCTCCGCCATTGTGAGCACTCCTTCTTAGGTCGAATGACTTGTTGGATGGGCGGGCATAGGCGCAGGTTGGGAGGCCGCGGGCAGCGCGAGCAGGGGGCCCCTACCAGGGTAGGTCTTTGCTTTCTTTGCGTTGCGGATATTTTGTCGCTGAGTCTTTGGGAACAAAGGAGTTAAGTCCTAAAGTCTTGATTTTGCTGACCTGGGCTGGAACTGCGAGCTGTTCGTGACTCGGATGGAGCGATGTCGAAAAATGTCAAATAGCAGAAAAGCGGGTGCGTGCTGTGCACGGACCCGCTACTACATCCAGTGTAGCAGGGGCGAGCGGGCAACTGCTTCGTATTGGCGCGGACTGGATGTGCTTGGGGAGCAGCGGGTTGGAGAGCAAACGGCTGATTTGGTAGCTTGACTCTACTGAGCCGTCTCACGCATCTTTACATGTTCAGCGGGTCGGGCAAGTATATCTATTTGTGAGTGAGGCCGAGCGATGGCCTCCGTTTTTGTGGAGCAATCATGTCTTTCCCTATTAAGGTTTGCGTCGTCTGCGGAGAAGAGTTTGAGCTGAAACCGAATAAGCCTGGATTCGCCAATCGTTGCCCAGAGTGCAGCGCCGACGAAGGGAGTGACTTGGCGACGAAGAGCCGGATGGACGCGGACGAACGCAGGAGCCAGAGTGAGGCGAACGAGGCCAGGCGGGAAGCGATGCGAAATCTGCTTTATCGAAAGGATAGTTGACGGCTTTCGACGCCAGTCAGGAGGCGTGCCCTGAAGGTCATCGTGGGCCACTCACCGGTCTGCCTTCTCTCCTCTGGTAACCTTAAGGGGCTTCATCCAGGAGAGATATATGGATATCAAGAGAATGCTGGCGGATCTAACGGCTGAGCGCGATCGCATCGACCGAGCTATCGCAGCTTTGCAGGCACTGGAACCCACCTCAGGTCAAAGCACTGATAAGCGGCGTGGAACTACAAAGAAAGCGTCGACCGCACCGAAGGCAGCACGCGGGCGCAGGGGAATGAGTCCGGCGGCGAGAAAGCGCATGTCCGAAATGATGAAGAAGCGGTGGGCGGAACGAAGAAGGGAAGCCAAGCCCAAGCCCAGGGCCGCCGCGGCGTAGGACCTTGAAGTTTGAGCCAGCGCGACTTAGCACATCGCTTCTCTGTTCGTAATCGCTCAGGCAACGGTTTGGCTACTTTGCAGTTGGCCTGAGCGGGACGCTTATATCGCGAGGGAATCCAAGTCCCTCGCGACTCCGTTTCAGCAGTAAGGCTTCACCCTACCAGCTATGAATAAAAATCCACGCAGGGGCGGGCGCCGTTCCGACAGGCAGGAGCGGCGAACCCCTCGCTTCCCAAGCGAGGTCGCGGTGGTGTACGAGGACGATGCGGTCATCGCTCTCAACAAGCCTGCCGGACTTGCGGCTGTGCCCGTGGCGGGATCTGCTATGCCCTCGGCATTGTCCCTGCTGGTCTCGGAACTGAAGCGCAAGAGGCAGCGAGCGTTTGTGGTGCATCGGATCGACCGCTTTACGTCTGGCCTACTGCTGTTCGCGAAAACGGAAGCGGACAGGGAAGCGCTGATTCGGCAGTTTCTCGACCACACTCCGGTGAGACAGTATCTGGCGGTGGTTCGTGGTCATCTCGGCGCGAACGAAGGAACGCTGGTTCACTATTTCCGGCGGGAGGGAATGTTCCAGCAGCTGACCAGGAATGGTGGACGCGATTCGTCCCGTGCTGAGCTTCGATACGTTGTGGAGCGGCGTCTTCGAGGGGCTTCGCTGGTGCGGGTCACGCTCGTGACCGGATTGCAGAACCAGATACGAGTGCAATTTTCAGCGATTGGTCACCCGGTGATCGGGGACAGGAAGTATCACCCGGAGGAAGCTTCGGAGCGGCGAATCGCACGCGTGGCACTTCATGCTGCGCACCTTGAGTTCGTCCATCCACGTTCGGGAGAGAGCATTGCGCTGGAGTGCGAACCCGCTGCGGATTTCAAGTCGCTGGTCAGGGCACTGTCGCCTGCGAAACACCCGCGGGGGTAAGTTTGTGTCATGCACTGTGGGGCAAAAGACGTGGTCTGCCGGTGTTGTAAACTGTGATTGTAAGGTCTACCTCAGGACGGCGCTGTAGCTCAGTTGGATAGAGCGACGGTTTCCTAAATCGCTGCACGTGTGTTGTTGCTGTTTGTTTTCAGTGTTGTGATTTGTTTGCTGTTGTGCCTATTTGTGCTGATTATGCACAAGGTAGGTACGGTTTTGTGCACAAGGTATGCACAAGATTTCGGAAGCCGTGTTAAAAAGGAATTGTTGGGCGCGTAGCTCAGCTGGATAGAGCACCTGCCTCCTAAGCAGGGGGTCGGCAGTTCGAATCTGCCCGCGCCCACCAGATTATTTCGCCGTAGCCTTCTTTTTCCGTTCGGCATTCTTGCGAATAAGTGCCGCCTTGATTTCTCTTTCGGTCTGGCCTGTTTGCCTGCGTTTTACTTTCATGGCTTTTATGATTTCCTTGGCCTGCTCTTTGAGGCTTTTCTCCGTCGCGCCAACCCTTTGCTTCTTTGCCAGATTGCGCGTACTAGCAGCCTCCTGAAGATACAGCTCAAGCTCCCGTTCCGTTGCCATTTGCCCTTTGCCCTCCGCCGCCATTGTACTTACGCTTAGGTGTTCTCAGCCGATTCCCACACGTGCATGGGAAACGACATCGGGATTTTGAACTTGATTCTTGATTCGCTTCCTGTACTTTGATTCGATTTCCCGCCTGCTTCTATCTTTAACAAGGATGCCACGACGATACCGCCTCCAGCTTTCTTCTCGTTTTCGTTACTAGCTGTAACTGCAACATCGAAATCCACGAATTCTACCGGGCGGCGGCGGCCCCCAGTAACAAGATGGCCGTCGGAAGTTTCCGTCATATTTGTGTTAATGATTGCGGCTGAGCCCGCATCGCGTAGTCTTTTTTGCGCGTCGGTTACGCCTTCGGCTATCTGAATTAGCGTCTCTGAAATGAATTCCTTCAATTCCATTCTGAAATCCTTATTGGGTGGCAGCCCCTCCGGTTTTGCCCGCAGAAAGGCGGCGGTATTCTGCCAAATCCTGTTCCAGTTCAATGTTGGTTTTCTTTCCCTTTAGCTGGTCTTTCACATAAGCCAAGGCTAAATTGATGTGAATTGTCTTGTTACGGAAATCCTTGTAGAACTCATCAACGCCTTCCACAACCTGCCCAACCCTAAGCTCGCCGAAATCGTAAACGGCCATTGTGGGGTCGGCGTTGCAAGCCTCCATCTCTTCTCGTGGCGGCATCTTCTCGGGGGCCTTGCCCCCATGTTTTCTAGCAAGGCAGCCGAAGAACGTTGCATTTGAAAAATCAACCATAGCCGAAGCGTAACCATTAACGTATCCCAGCTTGTATGAGGCAGAATTTTCATTCCACCAATAGCCATTGTGCGTGCTGTCCGCGCCAATTGCAGTTCCTACCAATACGTACGTGAAGAGTACTACTGCGATTTGTTTTCGCAACTAGGCCTCCTTTGATACGGGCTTGCATTTTGTCATAGCAGCAGCACGGCCCAAAGCAGAAACACAGTTACTGGAGATTGATCATTTAGGAGTTGCTCTGCCTCGGAGTTCTCCGTGTGCTTTTGTTCCAGCTTGCCGCAATCTGCACAGCGGTGCAGCGCAACTGGTCATCCTCCGAAATCCCAATCCAGACATGTTGAATCAGTGTAGTGGTGGTGATAAGGTGCGTCGCGAGTCTGGGAGGAGGACGGGGCGATGTAACGAGCGACCCGAGAGCCAACTCAGACCTAATCGGCCGCGCAGTAGGCACTAGTTCCGCCGAGCACCGTTACGTCATCCTCTTTCCGCCCGCGGGGACAAGCCTGAAATCCCAACGATCTAGTTTTGGGGGCGATCTCCCAGAGTCGATGGGGACTCGATATTCGATATCGGAGGATGAACCTATGTGTTGGTTCTCGGCTGAGTATGCGCACCACATCGAAGAAGCCAAGGCTGGACAGCGCCTTGGTATCAGAACAATGCACTGCAATAAGAACTGGGTAGTGCGGGAAAGCGAACTCGAAACGCCACGCCCTTGTCCGGTTTGCCTCCTGGAAGGAACCAGTGTCGTCTTCCGGTTCTCCGAAAGTCAGCAGGCGTTGCTCCACCTTGACGCGGAGGCCGAAGCCGTTTTCAAAATGCTAAAGCACCCAAAGCGGGACGTCTTCGAGTTAGCGGATGGCAGACAAATCACAATGGACGATCTGCGTAGCGGTCAGATCTTTGACGTCCTTGGCGTGCCAGGCTCAGAACGGCTCTCCGACGTCCTGAAGATGGAGCCGGCGGCTCAGAACAAAGAAGAAAGAGAGAAGGAGCCCCTCTTAGCTCGATTGCTGGCCCATTTCTAAATGCCTGAGAGAAAAGCAATCTGGCTGTAACCGCGGCCATAGCTCAGAAAAGGCCCCACTTTCCCGGAGGAGGTGGGGCTTTTGATTTGTTCTTCCACTCGCTCTCATTGCGCTGGGGCTGAAGGCGCGCCATCAAACACCCCATTAAACACCCCATCAAACACCAGCTTCCCTCCGACCCTTAGTACCTTCAGACAGAGTTCCGGATACAAAGTTCATAAAAGGCCACTTGGGCTTCGTTGCGCGGGGGGTTAAGGGGTACGGCGGCTCGATAGAGGGAGCAGGTGCTCGGATGCGTCTACGGGTGATTCCTGTGCCCACCTAGGGCGAAACCCGAATTTCGTTGCGGAGCGCAGCGCCGTATAACGCTAAGGACTCTCGTTGCTGAAAGTTTTCTTCGGCAGTCGCTTAGGTTCATACGGAGGAGTCCCCCCTTGAAATTGCTGTCCTGCCTGGTTGTACTAACGCTTTTTACGATACCTACTTGGGCAAGTGTCACGGTAACAGCACCAGCAAACGGATCGACAGTTGGCAGCCCGACGCGGTTTGTGGCGTCGGCAACGTCCACACGGCCCGTCACGCACATGAACATCTACATCAACGGAAACCGGATGTATTCTCAGGACGTTTCCTCGATCAATACCCAACTCACATTGTCCGCAGGATCGCATCGCGCGGTGATCAAGGCGTGGGACGCCAGTGGTGCGGTGCAGTCGAAAACGGTCGAATTCACTGTGAGTACGACGAGCTCAGGCAGCACGGGGTCGCTAACGCCACCTTCGACGGCCACGACCTTCTCGAGGATCGAGGAGATGACTGACTGGAAGTGGTGCAGCGCGTGCGCCAACGCCGGTGGTGGCGCGACCCTTAGCATGACGAGGGGGATCTCGTCGCCGTCCCTGGACGGCAGCTCGACGAAGTTCACCCTGGGCGGCACGACGCCATGGTCGCACTCGCTCTACTACAAGCGCCTGACGCAGAATGATAAAGCGACGAATTTCATCTTCGATGTCTCGTACTACTTCACGAATCCGGGCGCTTCTTCGGGCATGGAGTACTCGATCAGCCAGCGAGTGGGATATGAGTGGTATCGGTGGGATACGCAGTGCTCGTTCCTGAACGGCAACTGGCGACTGTGGGACAGCGCGAACGTGCGCTGGATAGACACGTCGATCGCATGTACGCGTCCGCCGGCCTACAAGTGGACCCGCGTAGTGTTTGAGGGCAAGCGCCAGAACGGCAAGGTGACGTTTGTGGCCATCAGCATCAACGGCCAGCGGCACTACATTAACAAGAGCTTTGGACCGCGCAAGGAATCGAGCACCTCGAGTTCAGTGACGGTCCACTTCCAGTTGAACGGAGACAGATACCAGACGGATTACGCGGTTTGGGGCGATAAGTTCAAAGCAGTGTTCTGGTAGACGAAACGTAAGAAGCGGAGCCGACGAACTCGGCAAGGCAGTCCATGGCGGGTGCAGATCTTCGGATCGTGCCCGCCTTTTTGTTTCTCTGAGCTGAAGCTGGAGCTAAATCGGGAGTGCGGAGTTCCGAGGACAAGGGGAAGGCGCGCCGTAGCGCGCCCGATCAAGTGCAGACTGCGAGATCTACCAGTACTTCAGGGTGAACTTGTCGCCCCAGACCTGGTAGTCGGTCTGGTATTTGTTCCCGTTGAGCTGGAAGTGGATGTTTACGGCGCTGCTGGAGCTGGACATGCTCTTTGGCGCGTAGCTCTTATTGATGTAGTACTTCTTTCCGTTGAGAGTAAGGGACACGAAGAGCACCCGGCCGTCCCGACGTTTCCCTTCGATGATCAGGTGGTTCCATCTGTAGGCCGTGGGGCGCTTGCAAGGAATGCTGGTTTTTATCCAGCGTCCACTGGAATTGTCCCAGAGCTGCCAGACTCCGAGCAGAAATGAGCACTGGGTATCCCATCGATACCACTTGTAGCCTTTGCGCTGGCTGGAGGAAAACTCCATGCCTGAAGAGGCGCCGGGGTTCTTGAAGTAATAGTAAATGTCGTAAACGAAATTAGAGGCTGAGCTGTTGGATGACATCCATCGGTAATAGAGAGCATGCGACCAGGCCTTGGTACCGCCGAGGGTGAATCTCGTGGAGCGGCCATCGAGCGAAGGCGAACTGATGCCCCTGGTCATGGAGTATGTTGCGCCGCCACCGGCATTTGCGCACTCGCTGCACATATGCCAACGATCCATTTCTTCTATTCTGGAAAACACGGTTTGTCCGTGGAGGGTTGGAATGGCGATCAAGAAAAGAGCTGCGAGTAAAGATGCTCTTTTGATGGGGAACGTCAAAGTTGCCTCCGTGGGGGAGTATTCCTGCTCGGTCTTGGAGCAGCAGTCGGAGGTTAAATGCATGAGAGGTGAGCCACAACCCGGATAGCAGGGTAGAAGATCGATTTCGCGTCGCGAAGTACTAAGGGGGTTCTTAGGATGCTAAGACAATCAAAAGGCAGGGGTACTCAGCCGAACATACGTGTACCTAGATGCTCATCTTGTGCGAAACGATTGGGGCGGTGGAGAGAGCGCGCGCGACGCGCACTTGAGAGTAGCTTGTAAGAAGCAGCTTCTTACGGCTCGCCGTTGATGAAGAACTCGGTCATCCTGGGGGCGTCTACTCCAGCGCCCATCGCGGGAATCTTGAGCTTGTCGCAGATGAGCCTGAGGACGCTTGGCAGCTGATAGAAGGTTTCAGACTTGTAATTCTTCTTCACATTGGGGCCGATGAGCATGGTGACGATGTGACCTCCACCGTGGCGCGGGTCGGTGTCGAAGGATTCGTCAAAGGTGATAATCATCAGGCCGTTCTTCTTGAATGAGGTACTCTCAAGGATAGGGGCTATGTAGCGCTGCAACCAGGCGTCTGCGACCGGGAGCTTTTCGTCATTGGGACACTGGTTGCCGCCCTGAGGGCAATCGTGCATGTTGTTGATCTGGTTTGGAATGATGTAGGCGAACGACGGCATGTTGTCGTTCTTAAGATCGACCTCCAGTTCTTCGAGAGGAACCATGTTCTTGGCCTGGTCTGGATTGCGAGCGACGTCTGCAAAGTAGGCGAAGGGGTTGTGGGCCTTGACGTAGGGGAATGCGCGATCCTTTGTATATCCGACCTGGGGCATGTTCTCGAAATAGCCCTTCCAACTGATCCCGTTGACACACATCTCGGTCGCAATATTGTCCTGATAGATCAGGAGGTTGAAATTCAGGTCATTCGTGATGATCTCGCCGGTCGTCATCATGAAGTAGTTTCCCAGCGACGGATGGGTGTTGGCATAGAAGTTTGTCGCGAGGGAGTTCTCTTCGGCGAGCTGTCGAAAATACGGAAGATACTTATTCTCGATGATGGTCTCGTACTTCTGGTTTTCGAAGACGACGAGGTACAGAGTGCCGTCTTCTTTAGGGTCGGACGTGATCGGCGCACACGCAGTTACAGGCGGTTGAGGGACGATGCCTCTACATCCCCAAGCGATCAGTGCAACGGCTATGACGACAGCTACAAGTCCTACAATCAAACGTGGATGTCTGGTCATCGGGCACCCCCAGGACAATACGCATCCTCAAGCGCAGCGAGCGCACTGCGAGGAACCTCATGAACGGCTGTTGCAAGGACGGGCGAACCGGAACCAGCGTGGAGGGATCGCATGACAGGCCGCAGGGTAGTTACCCGCCAGCAAACGCGGGAACAGCTGTTTTGTGGTTGAGACGGCGCGAATGTGGCCGGTGTTGCCCAGCAGCAAAAACTTTGACGGAGCTTCTCCCCTTTCGCCCTGAAGGATCAGAGAATCGGGAGTGAATCTTGAAGACGCGGGCAGCGGGCTGATGAACTCTGCTTGTACCTCCTCTGGCAAGGTCCAGAAACAGAGAAGCCGTTATAATGCTGCTATCGTGCCAAAGTTTTCGATCGTAGTTCCGTTCCACAACGAGCAAGAGAACGTGACCGAACTCTATGACCGCCTGAAGGTGGTGATGGAGGCGAACGGTGAATCGTTTGAACTCGTGTTTGTAGATGACGGCAGTTCAGACCAGACGTTCTCGCTACTTCAGCAGATCGCCGCTGTCGACAGTCGCGTAGTCGTGGTGAAGTTGCGTCGCAACTTCGGCCAGACGCCCGCGCTGGCAGCAGGGTTCGATCATTCGAGCGGCGAATTCGTAATCGCCATGGATGGCGACCTGCAGCACGATCCTGCGGATATACCGCAATTCCTCGAGAAAATCGACGAGGGTTACGACATCGTCAGCGGATGGCGCAAGGAACGCGTGGACAACTTCGTCCTGCGGCGGATTCCATCGCGTATCGCCAACTGGCTTATGGCGAAACTGAGCGACATAGAGCTGCACGATTTCGGCACTACGTACAAGGCGTATCGCAGGGACTTGATCGAGCAGGTGCCCTTGTACGGCGAGATGCACCGCTTTATTCCCGCACTGGCATCGTGGTATGGCGCGAGCATCTGCGAAATTCCGATCAAAAATGTGAACCGCGAGCGCGGCGAGTCGCACTATGGCATCGGCCGCACTTTCCGGGTCTTTTTCGATCTGCTGACGATTCGATTCCTGCTGCGCTACCTTTCGCGCCCGCTGCACTTCTTCGGAACAGTGGGGATGCTGGGCATCACTGGCGGTTCGCTGATCGCATTGTGGCTCATGCTGGCCAAGGTACTGTATGGCACGCACGTAATGGATCAGCACGGACCCCTCCTTGTGTTCGCGGCCGTTATGATCGTCGCGGGCGTTCAGTTGCTTGCGCTGGGCTTGCTGGGCGAACTCCAGGTAAGGCACTTCCATGAGCCGACCGCAGGGACACCGTATTCGGTGGAGCGTGTGTTACGTCCGGAGCAGAGCGAAGAGCAGATGACAGACTAATTCGGAAAATTGGAATAAGAGCGAGCCTGGCACCAGTGCCAGGCTCTTCGCATTTAGCGACTCACTCGTAGCGCAAGGTGACTGCGGGATCAACCCGAGACGCGCGACGCGCGGGCAGATAACTCGCGAGCAGCGCTGTTCCTAAGAGTAAGAGCGCGACACCCACAAACGTAGCCACGTCGGTTGGCGAGACTCCAAACAAAAAACTCTCGATCAGTTGCGTCGCGCCGAGTGCACCGACGGCTCCAAGCCCAAGACCGGCGGCAACCACTACAAGCGCGCGCTGCAAAACCAACGTCAACACAGAACTGGTTTGCGCGCCCAAAGCGAGGCGGATGCCGATTTCCCGGCGTCGCTGATTCACGAGGAACGAGATGACGCCGAACAGTCCGGTGGCTGCCAGTAAGAGCGCGAGTCCGGCAAAGCCCGCTATAAGCAGAGAAGTGACCCGCGCCGGAGTCAGCCACTCGTCGCGGATGCGGGCGAGGGTTGTGACGTCTGCGACAGGTTGTTCGGGATCAATCTCGCGGACTGCCCTGGTGGCCGTGGCGGCGATGCTGTCCGGGTCGAGTGGACTGCGAATGATCACGTTGCTCGCGCCCGGAGTCTGCGTGCTCGAGATGTACACTTCGTCGACGATCGGTTCATCGAGCCCGAAATAGCGAACATCCTCGACAACACCAATTACTGTGTGCCACGTCTGCCCGCGATCCAGCGATAAGCGTCGGCCTATCGGAGCTTCGTCAGGCCAATAGTGTTTTGCAGCGGCGGCACTGATGATGGCAACGGGGGGCGCTTCTTTGGTATCGCCCAAATCGAAGTCACGCCCTCGCAAGAACGATGTACCCAGGGTAGGCAGGGCGTTGGGGCTAACGACTGTGACGTCCACCGCTGCTTTACCTTCACCGGCTTCCGGCTTGTTTTCTATCGTGATTGGCTGAAGAAACGGAACCGGACCGTTCAAGGGGAGTCCGGCGATCAAGCCGGCAGAAGTGACACCGGGGAGTGCCTGCACCTTTTCGAGAACACGTTCCTGAAAGGCGCCGAAGGCTTTCTGATCCGCATACTTCGAGAAGTTGTAAGGAAGCGAGAAGCTGATTACATTCTGCGGATCGTATCCGGCGTCCGCGTTGTGCAGTTTTATAAAGCTGCGGACCATCAGGCCAGCGACAATGAGCAGCACGAAGCTGATGCAAACCTGCGCTACGACGAGAGAATTGCGCAGACCAAAAGCGGACCTCCTGCCACTGGTGAGGCGTCCGCCTGCTTGCAAGCCCCGATTAGGCCCACGAACGCTATTCAGCGCGGGTGCCAACCCAAACAACATTCCGGTGGCGAGCGATACGGCGAACGTGAACAGCAGTACAGAGTTGTCTATACCGATCTCAGAGGCGCGAGCGCTGAACCGAGACAGGAACGTGGAGAGGAGACTCACGCCACTGCTGGCGATGAACAGACCTATGGCTCCACCGGCGAGCGCAAGCAACGCGCACTCGGTGAGCACCTGACGGACGATTCTTCCACGAGGCGCGCCAAGTGAGATACGAATGGCCATCTCGTGCTCGCGCTGCACCATCCTGGCGAGCGCCAGGTTGGCGACGTTCGCGCAGGAGATCAACAGGACGAGGCCGGCGGTTGCGAGCAGGATAAACAGCAGCGGCCTGGCTCGATTCGTTAGCTGATCGTGGAGAGTGGAGATATTGGCCGTGAGGTTGGGGAGATTCCTATAGTCGGCGGCGTTCGTAATCCCGAAGCGCGTCGCAATTGTTTTTAGGTCGGCGGCCGCTTGCTCCAGAGTTATGCCGTTCTTGACGGTGCCGAAGACCTGAAGCATGCGTGCGCCGCGGTTTGCGATGGTCTGCGGGTTCGAGCGAAATGGGCAGGAGGACGTCGGCATGTAGACGTCGTTCTCGCGCGGATATTGAGGAATCGGGGGCAGCACGCCGACTACGGTGTGCATGCGGTCGTTCATCTTGAAAGCTTTGCCGATGATGTTTGGATCGCCACCGTGGAAGTTCTTCCAATACGAATGACTCAGGACGAGGACGGGTTGCGAGCCAGGCTTGTCATCGTCGGGGAGGAAGGTTCGTCCCATCATCGGCTTAACACCAAGGACGTCGAAGAAGTTGGGCGACACCACTCCGGTGCGCACGCGGTCCGGCTCACGACCGAGCAGAACAAAGTTCATGGAGTGATACTCGACGAGACTCTCCATGGTGTGGTTCTGATGGCGGTAGTCATCCAGTTCCTTTACCGAGGCGTTCAGTTGGGGCGCGGAAGGCGAAGAGGTGCGGTGCTCGAGAAGAACTATGCGCTCGCCATTCTCATACGGCAGAGGCTTGAGCAAAACACCATAAACGGCGCTGAAGAGCGCAGTATTCGCTCCGATGCCTAACGCCAGAGCCATGCAGGCCAGCACGGAGTACTCAGGGTTCTTCAGGAGAACTCGGAGCCCGAACTGGACATCCTGCATCAACGTACGCATGCCATCCTCCCTTTTGAATGGATGAGTGCACGGCGCGTGCCAGATCGATCAGGGCGGTAAGCTCGTTGCGCTCAAGGTCTTGACAGTCAGGCCACAGGGAAGCCGGAAGCGGAGGTTGTCCGCGGCTGAAACGGTGGTGTTCAGAAATGAACATGAAAGCGCGAAAAAGCCCCGCCGAGGAGAGATGGCGGGGCCGAATTGGCTTTCGTATGTCTACCAGATTCCCTTGTCGCTGCCGGTGAGCTTGTAGCTGATCGCGGCGGCGGTGGCCAGACCAGGCATCAGGGACAGGCGGAAGGTGGCAGGTACGTCGCCCCTCAGTGCGGTGCGCGTGACCTGCTCGGTATAGAGTTCAGCACCCTGCGGCATGATGGGAACGCGAATGAAGCGAGCGCGAACGAAGACCTTTTCGCCACCGAACGGTGCAGTCTCGACCACCTGCCGGGGAAGATCGAGCCCGTAGCCGCGATAGGCGAGGACGTAGTCCGAGACGATCTTCAGATAGGAGCACACACCCTTCCAGATACCTCCCATATCGGCCGCACGCTTCAGTTCGTTGTAGTCGATGGCACCCGACTCCACGAGCCCTGCGGTGTTCACGATGTCGCAGACGCGGAAGTAGAAGTGGCGGTACATGCGCTGAAGTGTCGCTACAATTACGCGCTCTTCCGGTGCGGGCACGAGATACGTGAGATCCGCGTCGGTTCCGGGTACGCGCAGAGACTTCTCCACTCGTCGGCTGACGAACCGCTGTGCCATTGCAGTGTGTTCGCCGGTCTGGCCGAGGCGATTGACGTGAATCTCGACGGCCTCAGGGAGCCCAGGGATTGCGAAGTTCCACTTGTGCGCCAGACGGTCTCCCCATGAACGCGGTTCGATTTCCGCGTTGAAACCCGTCGTCATGACGTGGTTGATCTTCTCCTGGTCACCGAGGGCGTAAAGGTCGAGGTCATTGCCCAGATCTGGCCAATGATCGAGCGACTTCATGACCGTGACACGTATGCCAGCCGACTCGAGTTCGTCGCAAGCCTTGTGAAGGTACGGGAGCGCATTCGCAATGCGGGCGTATTCCTTCTCAACGGCGGCCCTGGCCCACGCGACTAGTTCAGCGTTGCGGGCGCGCTCGGCGAGCAAAGCCAGCGGTTCAAGGGAGCGCACGACCACATGGTTGGAATCGGCAATGGAAAGGAACTCATCCCTCTGCTGCGGCGAGAAGGAGGCGACCAGGTCGAGTGACTCGTGGCCGTTCTCGGGGGCAAGCGTGAGCACGGAGAGGGTGCGGATAACCTGCTTTTCGATTGCAGAGACAACTGGCATTTGGGTACAGGCCTCGGGGAGCTTAGTGTGGTGCCGTTCCGGAGAGTGTGGCGCTCCGTTCCAAGGCTTCGATGAGAGGAGCAGAAAGGAAGTTGGACGCGGGTGATGCACTGGTCACATCGGCATTGCTTCGGCATCCAGCCATTCAGGCGAGTGGTGAATCGAACCGAACTGCCCCCTAGTTGGGTGATAAATCTGGAGCGTCGAATCTAGGGTATAAGATTTAGCACTTTGGTCGCGCAATGAACAGGACGCCACAAGTGCCTGATACTACTTAGGATGGCTTGGAACTAAGGGTTGGGCGGAAACAGGCTGGCACGGGCGGCACGTTTCGGGGCTGTAATGGCTCCAATGGATGCTAATTCCAGCACTTTCTATGCGTTACACTCGCGATTCCTGGTCAGGGTGCGGTAAGTTTGACACTCAGGAAACAGGCGCGACTCGCGTATACTTAGAAGATACTGCATGACTGTTAATTCTGAAGCTAAGACGTTGTTGCTGCTAAAGCCCCGCGGCTTCTGTGCCGGGGTAGTTCGCGCCATCGACATCGTTCGGATTGCGCTCGAAACCTTTGGGCCGCCGATCTATGTCCGCAAGGAGATCGTCCACAACCGGTACGTCGTGGAGGAGCTCCAGGCAAAGGGGGCAATTTTCGTCGACAGCGTGGACGAGGTCCCGGCGGGCGAACGCGTGATCTACAGCGCGCACGGAGTCGCCCCGGAGGTCCGGGAGGCCAGCAAGGAACGTAAGCTGCGGGTGATCGACGCGACGTGCCCGCTGGTAACAAAGGTGCACGTGGAGGCGGTGAAGTTTGCGAAGGAAGGCTACTCGCTGGTTCTAATCGGGCACCTGAACCATGACGAGGTGATCGGCACGTTGGGAGAGGCTCCGGAGGTGACGCAGGTCGTCAGCTCACCGGAGCAGGTACAGAATCTTGAAGTCCCCGATCCGGACCGGGTCGCGTATCTGACGCAAACGACTCTGAGCTTGGACGAGGCGCGTGACATTATCGAGGCGCTGAAGGCAAAGTTTCCGAACATCCGGGGACCGCACGCGCAGGACATCTGCTACGCGACCGAAAACCGGCAGGTCGCCGTCAAAAACGTCGCAGAAACCGCCGACCTCGTGCTGGTGGTGGGTTCGGAAAACAGTTCGAACTCGAACCGGCTGGTTGAAGTGGCACAGAACTTGAGTACGCGCTCACACCTGATCGAGAACTCGCGGGCGATCCGGACGGAATGGCTCGATGGCGCCAAAACGGTGGCGTTGACGGCTGGCGCATCGGCGCCGGAAGTTCTGGTGCAGCAGGTGATCGAGTTCCTGGCGAGCCAGGGATTCACGAATGTGCAAGAAGTGGAAGTGATGCCAGAGAACGTACGCTTTGCGCTGCCTCCTGAGCTGATAGAAGCAATCGGCGCAGCGCCGGCAATAGCGGAGTAAAGGATGGACGATATCTCCCGCTCCCAACCCGCAGAGATGCGGTTCGGGAAGATCGACGACATCAAGAGTCGAGTCGCAGCCGCCGTCGAGGCGTCGCGCAGATATCTCTTTTCCCAACTTACGAACGAAGGCTACTGGTGCGGCGAACTTGAAGCTGACACCACGCTCGAATCCGACTACATCTTTCTTCACACACTACTCGGTACGGGAGACGCTGAGCGGTTGCAGAAAGCCGCTCGCGAAATCCTTCGCCACCAGAATGACGATGGCGGATGGCCAATTTATGCGGGTGGGCCGTCGAACATCTCGGCGGCGGTGAAGGCGTACCAGGGGCTGAAGCTGACCGGGTATTCGCAGCATCACCCTGCGCTGGTGAAAGCGCGCGAGTGGATACTGGCCCATGGCGGCGTTCCGGCAGTCAACACGTATACGAAGCTTTATCTCTGTGCGATAGGGCAGTACGACTACGATGCGGTGCCGGCGATTCCACCGGAGATCGTGCTGTTTCCGAACTGGTTCTGGTTCAATATCTACGAGATCAGTTCGTGGTCGCGGGCGATTCTGATCCCGCTATCGATTTGCTACGCGAAGAAGCCCTTCAAGAAGATTCCGCAAGAGCAGGGAATCGATGAGTTGTTCCCGGAAGGGCGGCATATGTCGCGTCTGCGCCTGCATT
>Ga0196976_1000321_pt1 | contig 31529 bp, 29 predicted proteins | sample S3v_513CmetaG_FD_148644 | JGI IMG/M metagenome (GOLD analysis project Ga0196976, IMG submission 148644) | Soil microbial communities from Anza Borrego desert, Southern California, United States - S3+v_5-13C | ecosystem: Environmental > Terrestrial > Soil > Desert | place: USA: California... | reverse complement strand
ACGTGGTGCAGCGCCATATGGCGCGCATGCTGGCACAGCAGAAACAGGATTCCATCATCAATATGGCCACACTGGCCGTAGCCATTCTGGCCTCTCGTGCAAATTCCAATTTGGGCGGTGGCGCTATGGCTGCTGCCCAGGCAGGGGCTATCCAGAAGCAGCTGGATTACACACGGGAGCATGAACGCGAGGCTGACCGTGTGGGTCTGCAAATCGTAGACCGCGCCGGTTTTGATGTGCGGGCCTTGCCCACGTTTTTTGAAACTTTGCAGAAAAATTCGCGTTTTGAAGGGAGCGCACCGTCATTTCTGCGTACCCACCCCTTGACCACAGAGCGTATCGCGGACATCCGGAGTCGAGTGGACCAGATTCCTTACCATCAAGTACAAGACAGTCCGGAATTCCAGTATGTGCGGGCCAAACTGATGTCTGACCTGGGATCACCCAATAGCGCAGCAGACTATTTCAAGGGCAATTTACGCGATAAAAAATATGCCAGTGAAGCGGCACAGCACTATGGTTTGGCCTTGGCCCTCATGCGCAAGAATGACTATACGGGTGCAGCAGAACAGGTTGCCTGGCTCAGGAACAACGCGTCGCGCCACGCAATGATCGAAACGCTCGCCGCCCGGCTGGAGGTTGCACGTAACAATCCCGAGCAGGCCGGCAAGCAATACGCTGCAGCGCTGCGGCAATTTCCCGGCCATCGCGCACTGATCCATGGCTACGCAGAACATCTCTTGGCGATGGGAAAAGCTGAGGAAGTCCTCAAGCTGGTTGAGGAAAAACAGAACGCCTACCCGGACGACGCCTATCTCTATGAGCTCAAGTCGCGAGCCTATACGGAGCAGGGCAAGACCTTGCTGCGCCATCAGGCACAAGGTGAAGCCTATTACCGTCGCTACGACCTGCAGCGCGCAATCGAACAGATGGATCTCGCAGCCAAGGCAAGCGATGGAGATTTCTACCAGCAATCCATCGTGGAGGCACGGCTCAAGCAATTGCAGCAAATGGCGCTGGAACCCAAGAAAAAGGGCTTTTTCGATTAGGAGGCCATGAATGCAGCGCAGAGCTTTCCTGCAGTGTTTAGCCGGTTTGAGCGCAATGGCGCTACTGGTTCCATTTCGTGCCGTGGCCGCCTTGTGGAATCGGGCGGCGTTCGAATCCAAAGATGTACAGGGTGCGCTTGCGGGACTGGAAGTACCGGGCGAAATTCCCAGCGAAGACATCGAGATCATTGCGCCGGAGCGGGCCGAGAATGGCGCGGTGGTTCAGGTGGAGGTCAGAAGCCGCATTCCAGGTACGGAAGCCATTGCCATTCTGGCTGAAAAAAATCCAACGCCGCTCATCGCCAATTTCATGTTTTCCCACGGCGCCGAGCCTTTTGTCATTACGCGCATCAAGATGGCAGAAACCTCACATATCCAGGCGATCGTGAAATCGGGTGACAAGTACTACATCGCGAAACGTATGGTGGAAGTGCTGGAAAATGGGTGCGACTGATGGCCAATGACATGAAAATGCGTGCCCAGCTGAAAGGCGACATTGCTGAGATCAAGATCCTCATGAGCCACCCCATGGAAACCGGACGTCGCAAGAATGATCTGGATGAGATTGTGCCGGCGCACTTCATCCAGTTGGTCACGGTGTCCCTTAATGGCAAGCCAGTGCTGGAGGCGCAGTGGGGTACGGGAATTTCAAAAAACCCTTACCTGACCTTCCAGGTGAAAGGGGCCAAAGTGGGTGACAAAGTCATGGTGACCTGGCATGACAACAAGGGCCTGTCTTCAAGCCACGAGGGTGAGGTGAGTCAGGCCTGAGGCGGTTTGAGCAGTTGCTTCAGCAGAGGTAGTGTAACCTGACGCTTGGCCATGAGCGACCACTCGTCAAGCGCATCAATCGTAGCAATCAATGTCGGCATATCTCGCCGCAGGTAGCGCAGGCAATAATCCAGCACGTCGTCCGGCAATTTCATGCCGCGCTCTTTTGCATGATTTTTCAACGCCAACGCTTTTTCAGCATCGGTTAACGGATGCAACTGATAGGTCAGTCCCCATGCCAGCCGGGTTGCAAGGTCGTCACGCAAGCCCATCTGGGTCGGCGCTGCGATACCTGCTGCAAGCAGGATGCCGTCAGTAGCCTTGAGTTGATTATAGGTGTTGAACAAGTCGATCTGGGCTTCGGCTGAAAGCAGATGTACATCATCTATACAGACGAGGTTGTGCCCTTTGTCTTTTGATGTGTTTCGGCAAGCCTGCAGCAGATGGCTCTTGCCGCTACCCGAGGAGCCCCAAAGGTAGATAAAACGTGTTCCGCTGTCGCCCGAAATAGCGAGGTTAAGGCTATGCATTGCCTCGGCGTTGCGCCCGATGACAAAATTCTCCAATGTCGGCTGCGCCGGCAATTGGATGTCCAGCAGAAGTTGTTTCAAGAAAGGCCTACTTCAGATAAGTGTCACTGGCCAGATAACCGCGCTTGATATGCCGAAGACCAACGACGATCGCAGCGCTTACGGGTAAAGCCAGCAGCATGCCAGTAAAGCCGAACAGTTGCCCGCCGGCGAGCAATGCAAAAATAACGGCGACAGGATGGAGGCCGATGCGATCACCCACCAGCCAGGGGGTTAGCAGGAAGCTTTCCACCAGTTGCCCCAGACCAAATACAACGACGATAGGTATCAGCTGATTGATATCCGCGAACTGTAGAGCAGCGGACAGCAGGGCCAGGATAATGGCAATGGTCGCACCGACATAAGGAATGAACCCCAGCATGCCGGCTATGAGGCCGATGGGCAGCGCCAGTTCCAGCCCGGCCATCCATAAGCCGGTTGCATAGAAGATGCTCATGAGTACCATGACAGACAACTGACCGCGCAAAAACTCCGCCAGCACCAGGTCAATTTCGTGCGCGATCTGGGCCATCGTGCCATACCAACGGCGAGGGATAAGTTCTGAGATGCTGGCAATGAACACATGCCAGTCCCGCAGCAGGAAAAACAGCACCACGGGCACGAGCATCAGATTGATGAACCAGCCGATAAACGCGAGACCGTGGTCCCCTACGGTGAGCAACAAAGGCCCCAGATAATTGGTTGCGGTGCGCCAATGCTCCATCACCAGTGCCTTGAGCTGTTCAATATCCAGTTCCAGCGTGAGGCCGAAATTGGAAAGCAGCCATGGCGACAGACGGTCGCGCATGGCATCGAGATATGCCGGCATACGTTCCGCGACCAGCAGGATTTCCTTCTGCAGTAGGGGAACGATGACCAGAACGAGGATGATCAGCAGGCATAACAGCAGCAGCATGACCAGCGTGGTGCCGATGGTTCGCATGAAATTGGGGTTGAAGCGTGCAGACTTGAGCTTGGCAAATTTATCGACTAAGGGGCTGCAGATATAAGCAAGCACGGCCGCAAACAGGAAGGGTGCCAGGATTTCTCGCAACAGATAGATCAATATCAGACCGCCTGCTAATAGCAAAATCCAGCGGAAGTCAGGCAAGACGTTTTCTTGTTTGGGAGGCATTTAAGTTAAAATTCGTGGATTCAGCCCGTAATTTATCCTGTAGAAAGCGAGAACTCAACTTGAACTCCAGCAATCCTCCCGGCGATCCGGCAAAAACCTCCATCAGCTACCGCGATGCCGGTGTCGATATCGAGGCAGGTGATGCGCTGGTGGAGAGAATCAAGCCCTTTGCCAAGCGTACCATGCGGCCTGAAGTGCTGGGCGGCATTGGAGGGTTCGGTTCATTGTTCGAAATCCCGCAAGGTTTCAAGAATCCCGTGCTGGTGTCGGGCACAGATGGTGTAGGCACCAAGCTCAAGCTGGCCTTTCAGCTCGGCAAGCATGACACGGTTGGCATAGACCTCGTCGCCATGAGCGTCAACGATATTCTGGTGCAAGGTGCAGAACCCTTGTTTTTCCTGGATTATTTCGCCTGCGGTAAGCTGGAAGTCAGCACTGCAGCCGAGGTGATCAAAGGCATCGCACAAGGTTGCGAACAGGCGGGCTGTGCTTTAGTAGGTGGAGAAACCGCAGAAATGCCCGGGATGTATCCGGCTGGGGAATACGATCTGGCAGGCTTTGCCGTCGGTGTGGTCGAAAAGGATGCCATCATCAACGGCTCCACAATTGCGGAAGGCGATGTGGTGCTGGGCCTTGCCTCCAGCGGCGCGCACTCCAACGGTTATTCACTGATCCGTAAACTCATCGAGCATTCAGGCGTTGATATCAATAGCGACGCTGGCGGATTTTTTTCAGGACAAAGCTTGCGTGATGTGGTGATGGCGCCTACGCGCATTTACGTCAAGCCACTGCTCAAGCTGATGCAGGCATTGGCGGTCAAAGGCATGGCACATATTACCGGTGGTGGCCTGACGGAGAATATTCCGCGCGTGTTGCCGGTAGGCCTGACAGCAGAACTCGATAAAAACAGCTGGCCGTTGCCGCCGCTTTTCCAATGGTTGCAGCAGCAGGGGAATATCGAAGCAGACGAAATGTACCGCACTTTCAATTGCGGCATCGGCATGGCCGTAATTGTGGCGGCAGATCAGGCACAAACGGCGGTCAAGCTGCTGCAGGCAGAAGGTGAACAGGTCTACGCGATAGGCCGAATTCGCCGTCAAGCCGCGGGTGAAGCGCCCACCATTGTGGCCTGATAGGACTTGCAAGCAGGTGGTGCTCCCACCCGCATATTTGAGGAACGTAGTTTGATGATGCTCAAGAATATGATGTCCAGGACTTTTCTGATTTGCTGCCTGTGGGGTATTGCTGCCACGGCCTCCGCTGCGCCTAAACAGATCAAGCTAGTGTATGAGGCGACGCGAAATGGCCAGCCCTTTGCGACTGTGACCGAAACCTTCAAGCAGGAGAACGGGCGCTACCGCATCGAGAGCGTCACGCAGGGGCAGGGCGTCTACGCATTGTTTGGCAAACGCACCCTGACGAGCGAGGGGGAAGTAACACCAGAGGGGCTCAAGCCTTCCAAGTTTGTACTGGACCGTGGTGATAATCCTAAAAAATCACTCTCGGCAAACTTCGACTGGGCTGCCAATAAGCTCACCATGCTGGTCAAGGGGAAGCCTGTTACGGCGCCCCTGGAAAAAGGCACACAGGACCTCACCAGCTTTGTCTATCAATTCATGTTCAAACAGCCTGCAGCGGACGTGCTCAAGCTGCCTGTCACCACCGGCAAAAAACTCAAGACCTATCATTACAAGGCCACTGGCCGCGATGTGGCCGTGCAGGTACCCGCAGGCAATTTCAAAACCATCCATCTGGTGAATGCCGATGTTGAAGAGCCCGATGACGAGAAGGAGTTGTGGCTGGGTGCGGAAAGCTATTATCTGCCGGTTCGCATCATCGCACACGACGATGGAAACAAGCTGGAGCAACACCTGACCAGCCTGCAAGTCGAGTAAACTCCATCCATTCCTGACCAATTGGGCTGATTCAGTCCACACCTATGCACAATATCAATCCTAACCTTCTGCGGCTGGCAGCCATGGCTTTGGCCGATGTATTGAATAAATCTGGCCCTGCCGATGTGAAACTGGGCCGGTTCTTCAAGGATAACCGTGAGTTGGGGGTCAAGGACCGTGCATTCGTTGCCGAATCGGTCTATGGCGTGTTGCGCCGCAAATCCCTGCTGATGTTCCTGGCTGATGGGGAAGATCCACGTAAACTCCTGCTGGCATGGCTGCTTCGGGTCCAGGGCATGAGCTTGCGCGAGCTCGACAGCGCGCTGAACAAGCAGCAGAAGGAATGGGCGCAGGCGATCAAGGCTAAATCCGCGGAAGACATCGATCCTGCGATGCAAGCCGATGTTCCGCCATGGCTGTGGGAATCACTGGCAACTCAATATGGCGAAGCTGAAGCCCTGGCCATCGCACGTAGCTTGCAATTGCCCGCTCCCTTGGACCTGCGGGTCAATATCCTCAAGGCGACACGCGAGGAAGCGATTCAGAAATTAGGCGGCGAACAAAAGCAGGTCAACGCCACGCCCCTCTCGCCGTACGGCATCCGCATGCCGGAAAAGATGAATATCAGCCGGGACCCGTTATTTGTTGACGGCAAGATTGAAGTGCAGGATGAAGGCAGCCAGCTGCTGGCACAATTGGTTGCGCCTCGACGGGGTGAAATGGTCGCCGACTTCTGCGCAGGCGCGGGCGGCAAGAGCCTCGCGATGGGTGCGCTCATGCGTAATTCAGGACGCATCTATGCCTTTGATGTATCGGAAAAGCGTCTGCAGAATCTGGGCGCGCGGCTCAAGCGTTCAGGGCTTTCCAATCTGCACAGCCAGCTCATCAGCAGTGAAAACGACCCCAAACTCAAGCGGCTGCACGGCAAATTCGACCGCGTCCTGGTAGATGCCCCTTGCAGCGGACTCGGTACCTTGCGGCGTAATCCCGACCTCAAATGGAGGCAGACCCCAACAGACATCGAAGAGTTGACTGCAAAACAGCAATCGATTCTTGGCCGCGCTTCCAGGCTCGTCAAAAACGGCGGCAAATTGGTGTATGCGACCTGCAGTTTGTTAAAAGAAGAAAACGAACAAATCGTCGAGGCATTTCTCAGCGCTCACCCCAAATTCAAGTTAGCGAATGCAGCCGAGATACTGGCGCAACAACAGATACCATTGGATACTGGCAGTTACCTGAAGCTTTTGCCGCACATCCATCATACCGACGGTTTTTTTGCAGCAGTCCTCGAACGCACAAGCTAGGAGCTGAATATGAGATGGCTGTCCTTGAATGCGCAGATTTTCATGGGAACAGCCCTGGGTGTGCTGATTGGCTGGGGAATGTCGGTCGCTCCCGATACTCCCGTGCGGGAAGGAATTCTTTACACCAGTGATATCGTCGGCGGTCTATTCATTGACCTGCTCAAAATGGTGCTGATCCCGCTGGTTTTCACCTCGATTGCCGTCGGTGTAGCCAACCTGCAGGCGCACAAACAAATCCATCGCGTGTGGATCACTACGCTCATCTTTTTTGCTGCAACCTCCATGTTGGCAGTATCGCTGGCACTGATCGTGAGCAATATCGTCAAGCCCGGTGCAGGCCTCGATATCGCCATGTTCCAGGGAGCCATGCGGAGCTTCCAGGTTAGCGAGGTGAGCTTGCCGCAATTCTTTGCTCATTTTCTACACAGCTTGTTCCAGAATCCTTTCGCTGCACTGGCTGAAAGCAATGTGCTGGCTGTATTGATTTTCGCTCTGCTGGTGGGGATTGCATTGGTCATCGGCGGCGAGCGGTATCGCAATATCCTGCAGTTGCTGCAGGAGGTGCTGGAAATGATCCTGCGTATTGTCGGTTGGATCATGCGGTTGGCACCGTTCGGTATCATGGCCTTATTGATCAAGCTTGTGGCAACGCAGGATACCGCCGTTTTGGGCAGCCTGGGGACGTTTGTCACCATGGTTGTTGGGACAACACTTTTCCATGGCGTAATCATCCTGCCGATGATCCTGTACGTGATTACCGGCATGACACCGCTCAGGTTCTGGCTAGGGGCTCGCGAGGCTCTGATCACTGCGTTTGCCACCAGCTCAAGCTCGGCCACTTTGCCGGTCACGCTGCGATGCGTAGAACAGCACCTGCACGTCAAGCGCGAAGCGGCGGGTTTTGTGGTGCCGCTTGGTGCCACGGTCAATATGGACGGTACAGCACTTTATGAGGCTGCAGCAGCGCTTTTTGTGGCAAACCTGGTGGGAATTGAACTCAACCTGGTGCAGCAGCTGATTGTGTTCTTTACTGCCATGATCGCTGCCGTGGGAGCGCCAGGCATTCCCAGCGCGGGCATGGTGACCATGGTCATGGTACTGCAATCGGTAGGTCTGCCGGCTGAGGCCATCGCCATCCTGCTGCCTATCGATCGCATGCTGGATACACTGCGCACCGCGGTCAATGTTGAAGGTGACATGATCGGCAGCGTTGTGGTGCAGAAGCTGGTGAAAAGCTAGGCGAGGTTCTCCTGCCTATGCTCCAGTTTTTCCATCCCGCGCATACTTAGGGAATACACGGCAGGGACCACGACGAGCGTCAGCAAGGTGGAGGAAATCATGCCGCCAATCACCGCTACCGCCAAGGGGCCATTGGTTTCCGCTCCCGCCCCGAAACCAAGTGCTGCCGGCAGCAAAGCCAGGATGATGGTGAGAGACGTCATGAGTACTGGCCGCAGACGGATGGGACAAGCCTCCCGCAGTGCCTCGTCAATTTGCATGCCTCTTTCGTGTAGCTGATTCGTCAAATCCACGAGCAGAATCGAATTCTTTGCGACCAGGCCGATCAGCAATACCAGGCCGATCATCGAGAAGATATTGAGCGACTGACCGGTCAACCACAATGCAATGATGCCGCCGATAATGGCCAGCGGCTGCGCCAGCATGATGATGAACGGCTGCAGGAAGGAATTGAACTGACTTGCGAGCACCATGTAAAGCAGGACCAGCGCCAGGGCGAACACAAAAATCATGTTATTGACGGTTTTCTCCAGCTCTTCGGCCTGACCAATCAAGCGTACGGTATAGCCCGGCGGCATGAGCTCCGCAGCTGTCGATTTGACGACATTTACCGCTTCGCCCAGCGGTATGGAAGGGCTGGCATAGAGGGTGGCTGCATATTGCAGGTCGAAGCGGCCGATGACCGCCGCCCCGAGCTCTTGGCGGAACGTCGCTACACTATCCAGGCGCACCAGGGCACCGGAAGAGCTGCGCAAATATATCTTGGTCAGGTCGGCTGTCTGGTTGAGGGTGCCTTCCTTTGCCTTTAGGCGAATATCGTAGCGCTGCCCATCGCCTGGTTCATCATTGAACTTGGCGACATCAATCCCCCCTGTGTAGAGGCTCAGTGCAGTTGCAATATCACTGGCGGTGATGCCGAGGCTGGCCGCGCGCACGCGGTCTATGCTCATCACAAGCTGAGGCAGATCAAGCTCGAGGTCCAGGTCTACCTTGCCCATGCCGGGCACATTGCCCAGCCGAACTTGTAGCTCTTTGGCGAGCTGTCCAACCTGCTGCAGGTTAGGGCCGGAAAGATTGAATTGCAGCTTCTCGGGCCGCTGTCCGCCGACGATGGCTACCGGTGCTGGGAAAGCGCGAACGCCCGGAATGTCATCAAGCTGATCGCGAATATTGGCGACCAGTTGCTGCTGGCTCATTTTGCGTTCGCTGCGATCCTTTAGCCGGATATTGGCATAACCTTTGTTGACCTGGCCCTGCGCCCCAAAGCCAATGGTCGTGAAATAACTCGCAATCTCATCAGGGTAAGCAGCCAGCACTTTCTCGATCATTTCCAGCCGGGTATTCGTGTACTCAAGGCTGGAGCCGAGCGGCGTCTTGAAGGAAACGACAAAGCGGCCTTCATCCGACTCCGGCACAAACTCTTTTTGCACCTTACTGAAAAAGAAACCGCTGGTTGTCACTACTAACAGCGTAAGGATGATCACTTTCCAGCGGTGCGCCAGCGTCCAGCCAAGAATCCGCACATAGATGGCATCCATTCGTTCGAAGCTATGTGCGAGCCAGCGATAAATCCCACCGCGATGGGCCTCTGGCCGCAAATAGCGCGAGCACAGCATGGGCGTCAATGTCAGGGACACCATGAGGGATACCAGCACGCCGAATGTCACGACAACGGCAAAGGATTTGAAGAATTGGCCGATGATGCCTTCCATGAAGATCACCGGTGCGAAGATACAAACAAGTGACAGTGTGGCTGCAATCACGGCGAATACCACCTCGCGGCTGCCATTGATAGCCGCAGTAATGGCGCTGGCTCGGGTCGTCTTTTGCTGCATGGACATGTGTCGGTAGATATTTTCCAGTACTACGATAGCGTCATCCACGACCACCCCGATGAGCAGCAGCAAGGCCAGCAGCGTCATAGTATTGAAGGTGAAACCGGAAAAGTACATGACCGCGACCGCGCCCAGCAGTGAAACCGGGATGGCAGTTGCGATGATCAGCGTGGAGCGTAGCGAGCGCAGGAATAACCAGACGATCAAAGCGGCCAGCAAGGTGCCCTCGATCAAATGCTCCTGCAGCGACAGCACGATCTCCTTGATGAACAGGGCATCATTGGTGGAGACGTCAATCCGCATGCCGGGTGGCAGGCTTGGGCGGATTTCTTCATCCAGACGACGCTCGACTTGATCAATTATGGCAACCGTATTGGCATTGGCTACCTTGACAATGCCCAAGCCTACGGCGGGCTCGCCGTTGTAATGTGCAAGCTGCCGGAAGTCTTCCAGATCGTCCTCGACTTCAGCGACTTCCTTCAGGCGTATCGGCGCGCCATCGCGATAAGCCACGACCATATTGGCAATGTCACGTACATTGTGGAATTCGAGATCAAGCTTGACCAGGTTCTCGGCTTTTTTCCCGACCAGGAAGCCGCCAGGCATCTGCACATGTTCGCGATTGAAGGCCGAAATGAGATCATTGGCTACGATGTTGTAAGCCGCCATGCGTTCGGGCAAAACATTGACGCGTATGGTGCGGTCACGTCGCCCTCCGAGGCGGACTTCGCCCACACCATTGATGGTTTCCAGCTTTTTCTTGATGATGTTGTAGCCGTATAAATTCAACTGCTGCGGGGTGCGGTCGCCGCTGAGCGCAAGCCACATGATGGGCTGCGCATTGGTCTCCACTTTTTGCACAATGGGCGGGTCGATTTCTTCAGGCAGCCGGCGCAGCACTTGCCCCACTTTGGCCTGCACTTCGTTATAGGCAACATCAATATCCTTCTCCAGCGCAAAAGTCATGGTGACGACCGAGACGCCAGGAGATGAGCTGGACTGGATATGTTCGATGCCAGGCGTCGTGTTGACCGCAGTTTCGATGATGCTGGTGAGACTGGCATCAACAATATCCGGGTTGGCGCCGGGCAGTGAAGTGGTGATCGAGATGATGGGGAATTCAATATAGGGGAAACGGTCGACGCCGATCCGCTGGTAACTGATGATGCCGAACAGCACCAGTAGGCCGGATACCATCCAGGCGAGCACGTGACGTTTGATCGAGAGCTCAGGTAGTGTCATGCCGGGCGTCAGCTCTTATTGGAATTTGTGGAAACATCCTGCTGGCCTTGCGGCTCGGCCGGCGGTGCTTCCTGTACCGTCACTTTTGCCTGATCGGTCAGGAATGCGGCACCGTCAACAGCAACCAGCTCCCCGCCCTGCAAGCCCTCGACGATTTCCACCATGCCCGCTTGTCGTACGCCGGTCTTGATTTTGCGCTGATGCGCTACACCCTCCTTGATGACGTACACCACTTCGCCAGCCGGCCGTAACACGATGCTCTGCTCCGGCACCACAACAGCCTCAGGACGCTCGCCCAGGATGACCGTGCCGTTTACGCTGGCGCCGGATTGCCAGCCCGGTTGATTGACGATATCAGCGATCACATCCACCGAGCGATTGGTTTCGCCAATCAGGGGTTTGAGTTCGCGGATGGTAGAGGTCACTTGGTCGGGTGATGTTGGGGTCGACAACCTAACCTTGAGGCCAGGTTGCAATTTGGCGGCGATGCTTTCAGGGAAGGGCAGATGTGCTCGCAGGCGCTGGTTGCTGATGATCTGTATCAAAGGGTCGCCGACATTCACGAAATCACCGGGTGAAACGATCTGCTTCTCCACCGTGCCGTACAGCGGCGACAGAACACGTGCCTTGGAACCTGTGTGTTCGATACTGGCCAACCGTGATCGCGCACCTGCCAGCTGCTGCTTAAGCGCAGCGGCTTGGGTGGTGGTATCTTCCAGGGCGTTCTGCGAGATGAATTTCTTTTCTACCAAGGCCCGGTTGCGCTCAACCACACGCTGCTGGTTGTCGAGCAGCGCCTGAATACGCGCAACTTCAGCTTCGGCTTCCCGTCGTTGCAGACTGAAATCCGTGGGGTCAAGCAGCACGACAGGATCACCCCTGTTCACTTTCTGCCCCGGATGCACCAGCACCTTGACGACCCGTGCTGATACCTCGGCAGCTACTGTCGGGTCTACCAGGCCTTCAATGGTGCCGACGGCTTCCTCGCGGATTTCCAGCGTAGTTGTTTCTGCCTTCACTGTGCTGATGATGGTGGCGGGTGAAGTTCTCTTCGGTTCTTCTTCCTGTTTGCCACAGGAGGTGAGCGATAAACCCAGGCACACGGCCAATATGAGATACAAACAGCGGGGCACCTCAGACAAGGCATTCTCGATGGTCAAGGAACAAGGCATGAGCCCGGCAGTATAGCGGTTGGATTTGAGCATGAACGATTGAGGTTTTATTAATTGATTTTAATTTTTGACCAGTCAAAGCAGGGACCTGGATCGGTCTTGCGGCCTGGTGCAATGTCAGAATGGCCTACCACATCAGTGATAGGGTAGGCCTGCACGAGTGCTGCCAGCAACCTGTTCAGCACGGTATATTGCACTTCCTCAAAGTCTTCAGTATCGCAGCCTTCCAGCTCAATTCCGACCGAGAAATCATTACAACGTTCCCTGCCTTCCCAAGAAGAAAGGCCCGCATGCCATGCGCGTAGCAGGCAAGGAACGAACTGCATCAATTCTCCATCACGGCGAATGAAGAAATGGGCTGATACCCGGTTCTGGTAGATGCCGGCAAAATACGGATGTGCATCAGGGTCAAGGCGATTAGTGAACAGTGCAACCACATCATTGCTGACATATTGCCCGGGGGGGAGACTGATGTTATGGACAACTACCAAGCTAATGTCGCTGTCCGCAGGACGTTCGTCACAATTGGGAGAGGCAATGAAGTGCGCGGCTGGCAGCAGTCCTCTACGGTCAATCTTCCATGCGCTCATACGTGTTATCCGATAAAATTCGCCCATTTGAACAGGGAGCCGGCAATGATTTTTCTGCAGCTTTTTATCATGTTGTTAGTCATTCTAGTCGCTGCAGAGGTCTTTACCAATGCCCTTGAGCACCTGGGTGAAAAACTTAAGATATCCGAGGGCGTAACCGGTTCTCTTTTTGCTGCGGTTGGCACTGCCTTGCCGGAAACTTCCGTCCCGTTGCTGGCGTTATTGGCTGGCACACAAAATGCACAAACCAATGAGGAAATTGGGGTGGGCGCCATACTCGGCGCACCACTCATGCTGGCCACCCTGTCTATTTCACTCATGGCTTTTGCTGTGCTGGCAAAGCGCGGCTGGAAAGGCTCATTCCATCCCGAACGTACAGGGTTAACGCGCGATCTGGATTTTTTCATCGTCGCCTTCGCGTTCGCTACGATCGCGCTGTACGTGCCGCATGATCAGAATGTGGTTCGCGCTGGCATTGGCTTCTGCATGGTGCTGATCTATTTTGTTTACATCATGCTGACCATACGGGCATCCAAGGGCCTGGTAGACGAAGGCCACGCAACTGCTGCAGAAAGCCATATGTACCTGTGCAAGATAGGACTGCCGAATAATATGGCGATCATTTTCCTGCAGTTGTTATTGGGGCTGGCATTGTTGATCGGCGGGGCAAAAGGGTTTATTCATGGGGTGGAAGCAGCCGCACAGCTGATCGGTATTTCCACTTTGCTATTGTCGTTACTGATTATTCCGATTGCGACCGAGCTGCCGGAGAAAGTGAATAGCTTTCTGTGGGTCCGCCGGCGCAAAGACACGCTTGCTTTCGGTAACATCACCGGCGCCATGGTATTCCAGGGAACATTGCTGCCGGCTATCGGCATCATGCTTACTCCGTGGGAGCCGCGTAAGGAAGTCATTGCCGGCATCATCATTACCTTGATTGCAGCCATCTGGTTGCGCCTGCTGATGAAGCGCGGTGGTATCAAGGTCTGGCACTTGTGGGTAAACGGCGGTCTTTACCTGACCTACCTAACCATTGCGCTCAGTTGAAGGAGCAACTTCACGAGTTGCCGGGGTCGTCGTTATCCTTGCTCAGGCCGAGTTTGGCAAGACGGTAACGTAGCGTCCGGAAACTCACGCCCAGCAGTTTGGCCGCTGCTGTTTTGTTGTTGCCGGTTTTTTCGAGTGCGTCGAGGATGAGCTGTTTTTCGACCTGTTCCAGATAATCCGGCAATGGCAGACCCTGCAACTGATAGGTGGCGGCCGGTTCTTTTGCATCCTGTTCCAGCAACAAATCCTCAGCCGTAATCACTTGGCCATTGCACAAGGCCAAGGCCCGCTCAAGCACATTTTCCAGTTCGCGGACATTCCCCGGAAAATGATGCTTCTTGAGCATGAGCATGGCCTTGCTGTCGAGCTCGGGTATCGGAATGCCCAGCAGGCGACATTGCTTTTCCAGCAGGCTCTGCGCCAGTTGTGGGACGTCTTCCTGCATCTCGCGCAAGGCCGGCATTTTCAGCTCGATGACATTAAGGCGGTAATACAAATCCTGGCGGAAGTTGCCGTTGTCCATCATCAGAGAGAGGTTGCGGTGGGTGGCGCTGATGATGCGGACGTCAACGCTTTCTTCCTGTGTATCGCCGACCATGCGCACCTTTTTTTCCTGAATGGCGCGCAGCAACTTGACCTGCATGGCGAGTGGAAGATCTGCAACCTCATCGAGGAACAATGTGCCGCCGTTGGCCGCGTGGAACATGCCTTCCTTGTCTTGGTTAGCGCCGGTGAACGCCCCTTTCTTGTAGCCGAAGAACTCGCTCTCCATGAGGTTTTCAGGGATGGCACCGCAATTGACTGCAATGAAAGGCCCGTCACGCCGCGAGCTGTTGGCATGAATGAGGCGGGCGGCCAGTTCCTTGCCGCTGCCTGATTCACCGCTGATGTAGACGGGCGCCTGACTGCGAGCCAACTTCTCGATCATGCTGCGCACCTGCTTGATCGGTCCTGCTTCGCCAATGAGTTGAGTACCGATGGCAGTAGAAGATTCTGCCTCAGCCAAACGCAGCGCAGACTGCACCAGAGGTCGCAGTTGCTTGAGCGAGATGGGCTTGGTCAAATAATCGAAGGCGCCTGCCTTCAATGCAGAAACGGCGGTTTCTGCACTTCCGAAAGCGGTGATGACAGCGACTGGCAACCCGGGATAATGCTGACTGATGTGCTTGACGAGATCGAGGCCATTGCCATCAGGTAAACGCATATCCGTCAGACATAGGGCATAGGGTCGTCGCTGTAGCATACCCCGGGCTTCTTCGATCGTACTGGCACTATCGGTAGCGATATCCATGCGTTCGAGCGTGATCACCAGCAGCTGGCGAATATCAATCTCGTCGTCGACAACGAGACATGTCAGTTTGGAGGTCATCAGATGGGCGCTTTTTTGAGATGGATCAGGAACAGACCGCCTTGTTCAGGCGCAACATATTGGATATTGGCGCCATTGGCTTCACACAATTCACGCGCAATATAGAGCCCCAGCCCCGTGCCCGTGCTTTCAGTGGTGAAGAACGGCTCAAAAAGGTGTGGTCTATCTTCAGGTTTTACACCTGGTCCGTCATCTGCAATGGCTAGTCTTACACTGCGGCTATTTCCTGAAACCTGCAGGGAAAGGACCAGGCTGCCGACTTTCTTCTTGCTGTGATGCCAGCCATTACGGCAGACATTCCACAATATTTGATTCAGATGGCGTCGATCAAAGGCAACCGATGTTTTGCCAGTGCCGATCTGGAGATGGAAACATACGGGTAGAATTTTCTCCGTCAGGCAGAATTGCTCATAAAACTCTGTAAGAAATGCCTCCAGCACAATGTTTTCCTGCAGTGTCCGGTCGCGACGGTTGAGTTCCAGCACTTCCTTGACCATCTGGTCCAGGCGCTGCACATTGTCGCTCACGATGTGCAGCAAGTGTTGCGCACTGTCGTCATGGATTTCTTCCTGCAGCAGCTCATTGGCATGACTGATTGCACTCAAGGGGTTGCGGATTTCATGCGCAATATTGCCGGTCAGGCGGCCCAAGGCTGCCAACTTCATCTGCTGCGCCTGCACCTGCATCTGACTCCAGTCCTCTATGAAAATGACGGCACCTTGCTTGCGATCATTTCCTACAGGCATGAAACGCAGACGCAGTTCGCGATCTTCTACAGCAAATTTGGTGGTTCCTGGCCCGATTTCTCCGGTTTCATCCATCCAGCGGCGCATCGGCACTGCAAGCTCTGGGGCGCATTCCTCCAGATGTCTCGCTTCCCACAAAGGTTTATTGCTGCCCAACAGGCTCTCTGCCTGGGTGTTGTGATGGCGCAGCATGAAATCCTTGTCAACCACCAGCACGCCATCCTGCATCTCCTGAATGATGAGTTCGTTGACTTGGGCAAGGTTCTGTAAATCAATGCCTCGTTGGGAAGCTAATTCCTCGCTCTGCAAGGTGCGCTTGCCGAAGCTGTAGGCAAGCCAGGCAGTGGCGAAACAGCTCAGGCTTAGCATGACGGCATGGGAATAGTCGCTATAGCGTTCGTTGTCGATGAGTAATTGATAGGACTGTTCAAGCAGCAGTGCGATAGTGGCGAGTGCGGAATAGAACAAAGCCAGGCGGCCTTGGCTGATCAAGCTGGCTGCAGCGATAGCGACAACGAGCAATAGGCCCAGGCCACTTTTGATGCCGCCGGCGGCATGCATCAGCACCACAATGAAGACAATGTCCGCGATCGTCTGCAGGGTCAGCAGGCGATTGAACCTCGGCCACTTGATCCAGGTAAAGGTAAGTGCGGCAATCCCAACCAATAGATACCCGACGGCAAGGCGGATATAGAGCGGGCCATTGCTCTCATTCCACCAGGTATTGCCACCCAGAAAGAAATACAACCCGATGAGGAGGCTCGCAGTGATGAGACGATAGAAATTGAGCAGCCGCATGGAATGCCAGTAATTGCTTTGCTGCGCGGCGGAGAAATTGCTGTCAAACATCAGGGACTGGATTGCTGGCGATGTTCTTCACAGCAGTAGTATTGCCCTTCCACTGCAATGCTATCTTCTTTTGGCACATGCAGGCCACAGTGGCGACATTGCACCATTACAGCTGCTTCAGCAGTGCCGGACGAGGCTGAGCCTGACTGCAGACTGCGGTTATACCGCCTAATAATGAGGAAAAGCAGCCAGACGACGATTGCGAGTAATAATATTTTCACCATGCGTCCGAGTTACCCGCAATAAAATAGATGCCTGATTGTAGCTAAAACACCGGCTGGCACAAAATTCAAACCTGTTATACTCCGAGCCGGGTTTGCCCTGCTTTGTTGCAGCACAAACTAAACCATACATACCAAGTCATATTCAGGAATGGCAACAGCACAGGAACTCTCCGACTTTCTGGCCCAGGTGGAACGACGCGCATTCAAGCAGACTGTTTATGCCGTTCGCGATGACCATGCTGCGCTTGATATTGTGCAGGACGCCATGCTCAAGCTGGCAGAAAAGTACGGCAGCCGACCAGTTGCCGAATATCCCATGCTGTTTCAGCGTATCCTGCAAAATACCATGCGCGACTATTGGCGCAGGCAGAAGACGCGTAACCTATGGACCACGTTATTTTCATCCTTCGGCTCCAATGACGAAGATGATGACGAACGCGACCCCTTGGAAGTACTGGGATCGGAAGATACCCAAGATACCCCCGATACGCAGGTTGAGCGCAGCCAGACCATTGCTATAATTGAAAATGCTTTGCAAGAATTGCCTGCCCGTCAACGTGAAGCGTTCGTCCTCCGTTATTGGGAAGATATGGATGTAGCGGAAACAGCTGTAGCAATGGGCTGCTCTCAAGGCAGTGTCAAAACGCATTGCTCACGTGCAGTGCGTGCATTGGCAGCGATACTCGAAAAAAACGGGATAAGCAGAGAGGAGCTCGGCAAATCGGGAGTTGAGCGATGATGGACGAAAAAAATACTGCTAAAGCGATTGTTGGCTTGCTGGATGAAAGTGCATCCAGGCTAGACCAAAATATTACGGACAAATTGGCCAGGGCAAGAGAACAAGCCGTCGGGAAGCTGGCACAAGGTGCGCGCTCGGCACACGATCACAATAATCGTGCTGGCGTTGCCTCCTTGTTTATGGACTACTTCTATCACCATCGTGTGTTTTCCTCGGCTGCGCTCGCCTGTAGCGCGCTCTTGATCGCTTTTGTGACCACCCAACAATTCAACAACAAGGAAGCGGAAGGACAAGGCGATGCATTCCTGCTGGCATCTGAATTGCCGCCAGAAGCCTTTCTGGACAAGGAATTCCACACATGGCTAGAAGAAAGTTCGCAGCAATAATCCTGTTGTCGGGCCTTTTGTATGGCCTATGTTATGCAGAAGATGGAGGAAAGCCCCATCCTGCATGGTCACAGCTTAGCGATACCCAGCGCGAAGTGCTAAGCCCACTGGGTAGCGAGTGGGATAATTTGCGCCCATGGCAGCGCGAAAAGATGCTGGATATCGCTCGGGATTACCACAAGATGAGTCCCGAGCAGCAGCAGCGGGTACAGAAACGTCTGACCCACTGGAGCCGCATGACGCCTTACGAACGTGAAAAGGCGCGTGAACGTTACCAGAAATTCAAATCTCTGCCACCTGAGCAAAAGGAAGAGCTCAAGAAGAAGTGGCGGTACTATAAAAGTCTTTCGCCGGCAGAGCGTGAGGTTTACCGTCGCCAGAATGGCGATACTTTCGGCGAAGATTTCCCAGACTAGCCTTTGAGTTCCCCTGGTTTTTTCCGACTACTGGCAAGCCTGTTTTATGACAGTTTGTTGGTGCTGGCGCTGCTGATTGTCGCCACATTCCTGTTTGTGGCGGTATTCGGCCAAGCAACTCATCCGCCTCTGCGCTATGTTCTTCAATTCTATTTGTGGTGTGTCGCAGGCGTGTATTTTTCCTGGTGCTGGTCACGAGGAAGAACGCTTGCCATGCAGGCGTGGAAGATACGCCTGATAAATGCGACTGGAGATTTTCTCTCCTTGCGCCAAGCTATGCAGCGCTACGTGTTCGCAACAGCGGGACTTTTATGCGTTGGCATTGGCTTCTGGTGGGCACTGTTTGACCGGGACTGCCGTTTTTTGCATGATCGCGTGATTGGCTCCCGCCTCGTCGTGCAACGCGAAGCGGCTGATTGACACACTGCCTTTACTTAGCGTCTTTCTATCCAGAACAACATAAAAAGCCCCGCCATCAGGAATAACAGCGTAGGTACCACCGCGCTCCAGAAGGCAGACCAGTCGTTGAGTAAACCCAGGTGCACGAAGACGCGGTTGAGTACCTGGTAGACCACGCCCAGCATGATACCCGCGAAGATCTTGGCACTTGTGCCACCTGCGCGCTGCTGCAGGAAGCCGAAAGGCAGCGCCAGGATGATCATCACCATAGAGGCCAATGGATACACCATCTTCGCCCACAGTGCGACCTCATGCCTGGAGGTCTTCTGCTTGTTGGACTCAAGATGGTGGATATAGAAGTATAAATTCCAGGCGGACATTTTTTCCGGCACAACCAGCAACACATTCAGCAATTCCGGCCGGATCAATGAATGCCAGCGGGCTTCGGGGAAGAAACTGGAGCTCACCTTGCCATCATCAAATCGAATCTGGGACACCTCGTCGAGATCCCAGTCTTTGCCATCAAATCGACCGCTTTTGGCATTGCTGATGGTGCGCAGCCGGAATTCCGGGTCAAATTCATACACATGAATATTGAGTAACTCAGCATCAGGCAGCACATCTTCCACATTCACGAAGCTGTTGCCGTCCTTGACCCAGAACCCCGAGCGGAAATCCTGGGCAACCACTGAATCAGTGGCCTTTATGCGAATACGCTGCGCAGTTTTCTCGCTAAACGGCGTGACCAGTTCACCCACCACAAAAGTGAGTAGTGTGAACATCAGGCCAATGCGCAGCAGCGAAAATGTCAGAGTCGTTATGGAAATGCCGCTGACGCGCAACACGATAAGCTCCGAATAGCGGGCGAATTGCGCCAAGGCATACATGGTGCCGACCAGTACCGCCACCGGGACCACCTGGTATACGTGGCCTGGTGCGCTCAGCAGCACAAACAGCAGCACCTTGTCGATGCCATAACTGCCCTTGCCGATGTCCTCCAGTTCCTGGATCAGGTCAAAGAACGAGAACATGGCCAGCAGCGCCACCATGACGAGCAGGATGCTGGACGTGATCTCCTGGGCGAGGTAGCGGTGGACGATCTTCATGTCTTAAGTCGGCGCCACAGTCTTGGCAATAAAGGCGTCTGAAAAATGCGGCGATAGAAGAAGTACAAGGTCAGCAACAGGAAGAAGATATGCACCGGCCATAAACCAATGATGGGGCTGAGCTTGTCTCGTGCAAGCCAAGCCTGGGTGATGCTCAGCAGATTGTTGTAGATGACATAAATCAGCAAAGCCATCATGAGATTAGCCGAGCGGCCCGAGCGTGGATCGACGAAACTCAGCGGCACTGCCAGCAGCACCAACACAAAAGCTGAAATGGGGATGGCAAGCCGCCACTGCAACTCGGCATTGCTGCGTGGGTTCTTTTCCTGCAGCAATTCCATATTACTCTTGGCCTGGATGCCCGGTGGTTCTTGTTGTACTTCGGTTGGTTCGATGCGGATGGCGTAGCGTTCGAAATTGGTGATAGTGAATTCGCGGGTATCCGGGTTGCCTTCATAGCGCCTGCCGCTTTGCATGATCAGGAAATCGTCGCCGTTGGCCGCTTTCTCCCGATGACCTTGGGCAGCAACAATAATGCCGAGCTTCTGATGCTGGCGTGACTGCACGAAAATGTTTTTGACGATATTGCCCAGCTCGTCGAAGCTCTCGACGAAATACACGCGATCTGCATTGCGCGACTCTTTGAAGACACCAGGGCTGATGGTTGCCAGTTCGTCCCGGCTTTGCAGCTGATCCTTGAAGTCGGAACCCTTGTGTGTGGCCCAGGGCGTGACAAACAGGCTCAGTAATGCGATGGTGGCAATCACAGGCAATGCGAACATCATGACCGGGCGTATCCAGTTGGTGATGCTCATACCCGAACTGAACCAGACCACCATTTCGCTGTCACGATGCCATCGGCTAAGCGTCAGCAGCACGGCCAGAAACAGGGTCAGCGACAGCAGCATGGGCAGGTACTTCAGCATGGTGAAACCCAGCAGTGTATTGATGGCGTCGCTGGCCAAACTGCCCTTGGCTGCCACACCGATGTAATAAGCTACGCGCTGCGCCAGCACGATCCCGAGCAGCACGACAAACGCGCCAATGGCGGTGGTAACCAGCTCGCGCTGCAGTGAGCGTTTAAACAGCATAGAAGATTGGGCGTTGGACAGCGATGATTTTGAATTGGGTTAAAAACACAGGATAATTCGGAAGACTTATTGAAAGGGCACAGTTGATGGAATTTAGCATAAAAAATACCCAGGCGGAAAAGCAACGTAACGATTGCGTGGTGGTTGGTGTTTACGAACCCAAGAAATTGTCAGCGGCTGCAGCAGCCCTTGATCAAGCCTCCAACGGTTATATTGCCTCAATCCTCAAGCGCGGTGACATGAAGGGCAAGCTGGGCAGCACCCTCATGCTCTACAACGTACCTGGTACCGCTTGTCAACGTGTGCTGCTGGTAGGTCTGGGCAAGGAGCGCGAGCTGCATGAAAAGGAATACCGGCAGATTCTGCGCGCAGCAGCCAAGGCAATTATCAATAGCACCGTGGGCAACGCAGTGAGCTTCTTGACTGATATCCCGGTAGGTAAACGCGATGCATCCTGGCGAGTAGCACAGTTGGTGGAAGTGACCCTGGACGCCAGTTATCGCTTTGATAGCTTGAAGAGTAAGCCATCGGATCCTTATACCTTCGCCAGCATGGTCATCAACGTGCCTAACAAGGCTGATATTGAACAAGCGGAAGCTGGTCTCCAACAGGGCTTGGCGTTAGCCGCAGGCATGCAGTTGGCTAAGGACCTCGGCAACACACCTCCCAATATCTGCACTCCCACTTACCTGGCGGAGCAGGCGGGTGAACTGGCCCAAGCTTACGGGTTTCAGCTCGAAGTGCTTGAACGCGAGGACATGGTGAGGCTCAAGATGGGTGCATTGCTTGGGGTAGCCAAGGGCAGCCGTCAGCCTCCCAAGCTCATCGTGCTGCAGCATAACAAGGGGCCTCAGGGCCAGAAACCCACTGTGCTGGTGGGCAAGGGCATCACCTTCGACGCCGGTGGTATTTCCATCAAGCCTGCGGCCGACATGGATGAAATGAAGTACGACATGTGCGGTGCCGCCAGCGTGCTCGGCACCTTCAAGGCGATTGGGGAGATGGATTTGCCGCTGAATGTAGTCGGCGTGATTCCCACCTGTGAAAATCTGCCCGATGGCGATGCCGTCAAACCCGGTGACGTGCTGACCAGCATGTCTGGCCAGACCATTGAAGTGCTGAATACCGATGCAGAAGGCCGTTTGATCCTGTGTGATGCACTGACCTATGCGGAACGCTTCCAGCCAGGGACGATTGTGGATATCGCAACCCTGACGGGTGCTTGCGTGATCGCCTTGGGCCATCATGCTACTGGTCTCTTCAGCAATAACGATAACCTGGCCAGGGAACTACTCAAAGCTGGGGAAGATACCTTCGACCGCGCCTGGCGCATGCCTTTGTGGGAAGACTACCAGGAACAGCTCTCCAGCAATTTCGCCGATATGGCCAATATCGGTGGACGTGCTGCGGGCAGCATCACCGCCGCCTGCTTCCTGTCGCGCTTCGCCAAAGACGTTGACTGGGCACATCTGGATATTGCAGGCACCGCGTGGAAATCCGGTAAGGAAAAGGGTTCGACTGGTCGACCCGTGCCATTGCTTACCCACTTCCTGGTTCAAAGGGCAGGTAAGTAGGCTAAACAATGACTCGCGTCGAGTTCTACGTCAATGTGTCTGATAAGCTGCGTAAGGTCGCCGAGCTCAGTGAGGAGATCATCAGCCGGGGACGGCGTATCATGGTTTTCATGCCCGATGCGGAAACTTCTTCTACGCTAGAGAGGCTGCTATGGACGCACCCTCAAACAGGGTTCTTGCCGCATTGCCGCAGTGATGACCCGCTGGCGCTGGTTACGCCACTCATAGTCGATTGGCGAACTGAGCCGCTGGTGCATGATGATGTCTTGGTCAATCTTAGAAATGAGCATCCGCCCTTTTTCAGCCGCTTCCAGCGTTTGATTGAAATTGTCGGTACAGAAGAAGCGGATAAAGCAGAAGCGCGCAATCGCTACAGGTTTTACCGTGATCGTGGCTACGAAATAAAATCCATCAATGTCTTAGAGACCGAGGCCCATGAGTAAACCAAGGGAAGCGAATCCAGAACTTGCCCGTATTCTCAGTCGTGTGAATGCGCTCATGAAGCATGAACTGGAGCCGGCGGTCACGCATGAGCCAGCTATGGACAATCCACCTGCTCATGAGCCTGCGGTACAACCATCCATCGAGCAGGCCTCGGAACCGGAAGAGCCGGAGCACCATGTACCAGTGCTGACCGACGTATATGAAGGCGAAGCGCCCATTCTCGCCCCCCGTACGATTGATGATTTTGCCGCTTTTACGGTTGACCCAAGCGCTGATCAACCTGCCGATGCTGCATTGGAGGCCATTGTCGCGGAACTGATGCCTATGATTCGCAAAGCAGTGAAAAAGGCAGTGCGCAAAGAGCTCATCAATATGGAGAAGATCGTTAATCACCGGCTGGAGACAGAGTTCATCCAGACCTTAATGCAGCGGCTGCGCTCAGAACAGCGTGACTAATGCTTACTCATACTTGTTCTTACTGGTGCTCGCCCAGCAATTCCTGGTAGCCATCGGCATCTAATAATCCGTCTTGGGCTTCCGAAGGCTCAGGGCGAAAACTGAATATCCAGGATCCATAAGGGTCATCATTGATGCGCTCCGGTTGCTGCCCTAAGGCTTCATTAACCGCCTCAACCGTACCTGTAAGCGGAGCATGCAAATCTGAACCGGTCTTAACGGATTCCACCAACCCGCATGGCTTCCCGGCTTCCAACTTTTGGCCTTTGTGAGGCGCTTCCACATAAACGATGTCCCCCAGCAGGTCCTGCGCATAATCCGTAATGCCGGCATAACAGAGACCGACTTCTGTGATTTGTACCCAGAGGTGTTCAGCGGTGTATTTCAAATGGTCAGGAAATTTCATGATGTGCCATAAAAACGCGGTAAGTATTATTTTCGCACAGACTTGGCTGTATCTTTAATAAGACAATATCGTATCAGTTAAGCAACAATGAGAAAGTTTTTAAAAAACTTCTCTATGTTGATGACATATAGGAATATTTTGTCTATCATGTCCCTCGTAACAATCGGGGAGGTATCATGTGGCGTAATGTTTTCTTGCTTTTTGTCATGCTGGGTCTGGTCATACAGCCGGTTGTGGTTTCTGCTGCCGATAAAAAGCCGGCAAAACGTGTCGTCCACAAGTATAAGGCTTCGAAAGCCAAAGTTTCACGTGTGAGCAAGGCACAAGTAAAGAAGGTCAACTACGCGCCTGGTGGTGTTGAAGATGACAACAATTCCAATATCGCCATCCTGCAGCTTGCTTCTTCTAAGGCGCTGATCGTCAATCAGGTTACAGGCGAAAAGATTTATAGCAAGGACGAGGATGAGCTCGCGCCTATCGCTTCATTGACCAAGCTGATGACTGCTATGGTGGTGCTCGATGCTAAGCTGCCATTGGATGAGGTCATCACGATCAGTCAGGATGATGTCGACACGCTGAAGAATACACATTCCCGCTTACGGGTTGGCACTGAGCTGACACGTGCGGAGCTATTACAGCTTGCCATCATGGCTTCCGAGAATCGTGCGGCTTCCGCGCTCGGCCGTACTTATCCTGGAGGTTTGCCGGCGTTCCTGAATGCGATGCATGCCAAAGCCGCCATGCTGGGCATGACAAATACCCATTTCTCTGACGCCACCGGTCTCAATAGCGCTAACGTTTCTACCGCAGCCGATCTGGTTAAGATGGTGCAAGCGGCTTATGAGTACCCTGAAATTCGCAATGTCAGTACTGCCCCTTCGCATCGCGTGCCTGTATTCGGATCCAGCAAGCCCATCAATTACGTCAATACGAATGCCTTGGTGCGGAAGAGTGACTGGATTATTGGCCTGTCCAAGACTGGCTTCATCAACGAAGCAGGTCGATGCCTGGTCATGCAAGCGGAAATTGCCGGTCAGCCCATGATTATTGTGTTGCTTAACTCATGGGGCAAGTATTCACGAATTGGTGATGCTAACCGTATCCGCAGATGGATCGAAAGCAGCAGTTCATTCAAGAATATGAGCTAGTTCAAAAGATATGATGAGAAAAAGCGGCTTTAGGCCGCTTTTTTCTTGGCTGTCACCGGGGTCTTTTTCTTTGCAACCGATTTCTTTTTGGCAGGGGCCTTTTTCGGTTTAGCCGTTGCTTTGGCAGCAGATTTTTTGCTGGCAGGCTTGGACGGTGCTTCCTTGGCAGCCTTCAGCGCCAGCAATTCCAATGCGTCATCCAGGGTCAGCGATTCTGGTGTTTGGCTGCGAGGCAGGGTTGCACGCAATTTGCCATGCTGTACATATGGACCGTAGCGTCCTGAATAAATCGCTACACTGCCCCCCTCGGGGTGCTCTCCTAATTCACGCAATGGTGCTGGTCCTGAGTTAGCTTGGGCCAATAATTCCACAGCTCTTTCCAGATCAATATCAAACACGCTGTCAGAGCGGGGGATGGATTTGAATTTGCCGTCGTGATTGACGTAAGGACCAAACCGGCCAAGATTGGCGACAATTTTCTTGCCTGTGTCAGGGTGCATGCCAACCTCACGTGGCAAGGCCAGCAGTTTCAGGGCGATTTCGGTATTTACATCAGCCAATGGAATATCCTTGGGTATGCTGACGCGCTTGGGTTTCTTCTTCGGATCCTCGCTTTGCCCTACTTGCAGGTAAGGCCCGTAGGGGCCGTTCATGAGCAGAATATCCTTGCCAGTCGCAGGGTCGCTGCCGATGATAGCCGGCTCATTGCTCATTGCCTCGCCATTCATGTTGCGTGTGTAGTCGCAATCCGGGAAGCCTGAGCAGCCAATAAACCGCCCACGTTTACCCAACCGCGAATGCAGGGGTTTTCCGCACTTGGGGCAATCTTCGCCAATAGCTTCCTGGGTGATTTTGGCGCGGTCAATATTGGCCTTGTCATTGATCTGCTGGTTGAACCCGGTCCAGAATTCACCGAGCACGGGAATCCAGTCACGCTCGCCTTCGGCAATATTATCGAGTTCATTCTCCAGATTCGCTGTGAAGTCATAATCGACATAGCGCGTGAAGTGCTCGGTCAGGAATTTGTTGACCACGCGACCGACATCGGTCGGCATAAAGCGTTTCTTGTCGAGCACAACGTATTCGCGATCCTGCAAGGTCGAAATGATGCTGGCATAAGTGGAAGGTCGACCAATGCCATACTCTTCCAAAGCCTTGACCAGGCTGGCTTCCGAATAGCGTGGCGGCGGTTCAGTGAAGTGCTGATCCCCGAAAATCTTTTCCACGTCGAGCACCTCGCCGGTTTCGAGGTTGGGCAATTTGCTTTCGCCTTCTTCCTCGGCATCGTCCTGGCTTTCCATGTAAACGGCAATGAAGCCCGGGAAGATCATGGTTTGGCCATTTGCGCGGAATAAATTGGCTTCAGTACCAACCGCCAGGTCAACGCTGACAGCGTCGAAACGTGCAGGAGACATCTGGCAGGCAAGTGCACGTTTCCAGATCATCTCGTAGAGTCGAAACTGCTCAGGTGTGAGGTACTGGCGCAGGCTGTTTGGTGTTCGACCGATATCCGTAGGGCGTATGGCTTCGTGCGCTTCCTGCGCATTCTTGGCCTTGGTCTTATACATGATGGGTGACTTGGGCAGGTAGTCGCCCTCGAAATTCTTCTTGATGTAATCGCGGATTTGCATCACTGCCTCAGCCGCCATGCTGAATGAGTCAGTACGCATGTAGGTGATCAGGCCAACCGTGCCGCTGCCGATATCGATACCTTCATACAGTTGCTGAGCGATACGCATGGCGCGACTGGTTGTGAAGCCCAGCTTGCGTACGGCTTCCTGTTGCAGCGTAGAAGTGGTGAACGGCGCGGCTGGACTGCGGTTTTTTTGTTTCTTTTCAACACGCAGTACCGTCGTCTTGCCCGCGCTGGCTACTAGCAGCTTGCCCACGATGTCTTCCTGCTGGTCCTTGTTGGTCACCGTAAACTGCTCAACTTTTTTGCCCTCAAGCTGGATTAGCCTGGCGTCGAACCGGTGCTGCTGTTTGCGGGATTCCAAATGAATGGTCCAGTATTCCTGGCTCTGGAAGGCCTCGATCTCCTGTTCGCGTTCAACGATCAATCGCAATGCAGGGCTCTGGACGCGTCCGGCAGAGAGACCGCGGCGGATTTTTTTCCACAGCAATGGAGACAGGTTGAAGCCCACGAGATAATCCAGCGCGCGACGCGCTTGCTGTGCATTGACCAAAGGCATGGAAATATCGCGTGGCGAAGCAATAGCTTCATTCACCGCATTCTTGGTGATTTCATGGAACACCACCCGCTTGATCAGCTTGTCCTTGGCGATCTTCTTGTCCTTGAGGATCTCGGCGATATGCCATGAAATCGCCTCACCTTCGCGGTCCGGGTCAGTGGCCAGATAGACAGCGTCGGCTGATTTGACGGCTTTGGCAATAGCATCTACGTGCTTGGCATTTCGCTCGATGATTTCGTATTTCATGGCGAAATCATGCTCAGTGTCGACCGCTCCGCTCTTGGGCACGAGGTCGCGCACGTGGCCATAGGAGGCCAGCACTTCAAAGCCGCTGCCCAGATATTTTTTCAGGGTCTTGGCTTTGGACGGCGATTCGACGATCAACAGTTTCGACATGCGGATAGATTAAGTCCCAGGTTAACTAGTCAAGATGCGGCAGATAATAAGAGCAAACGCCATGCAAAGGGAAGAGGAGAACTGTAAACACCTTAAATAATGTTTTTTAACTACCGCTATCCCCTTGGGTTGTTATAGAGCTCTATCCGTGGGCTTTGGTAAGGGGGCAAACTGAAATAAGCTCGGTAACTGGATCAACATGCCGGGTGGCAGGAAGGGAAGGGCGATGGGGACAAATTGGTGGCGAATAAGCTAAGAAGTAACTGGCTTCATGCGATCTTGCGCTTGAATTCGATGCGGTTACCTTTACTTGCTGCGAGTGTCAGAGCGGCGCCATCTTCCTTGGCAATGTCACCAAACAACGGATCTTCATCCTCGACCCTAGCATTGGACAAGCTCTTGAAATCATAAAGCCCAAAGTCGGCCAGATGCGAAGGTTCAACATTGGTGATGGCTCGGAAGATATTGTTGACGCGCCCCGGCTGCTCCCGTTCCCAAGCGTGCAGCATGTCCTTGACCTTTTGCCGCTGTAAATTCTCCTGAGAGCCGCAGAGGTCGCACGGAATAATGGGAAATTCCATGGTCCTGGCGTAGCTCGCGATGTCCTTTTCGGTGCAATAGGCTAGCGGGCGGATGACGATGTGCTTGCCATCATTCGTGGCGAGCTTGGGAGGCATGGCCTTGAGCTTGGCGCCAAAGAACATGTTGAGGAACAGGGTTTCGACAATATCGTCACGGTGGTGGCCTAGTGCAATCTTGTTGGCGCCCAGTTCTTCTGCCGTGCGGTAAATGATGCCACGACGCAGGCGTGAGCACAGCGAACAAGTCGTTTTACCCTCGGGTATCTTTTCCTTGACGATGGAGTAGGTGTCAGCTTCGACGATGCGGTACTCAATGCCCATCTTTTCTAGATATTGCGGCAGTACATGGGCAGGGAATCCCGGTTGTTTCTGGTCCAGGTTCATCGCAATCAGCTTGAAATTGATCGGTGCACGCTCCTGCAACGCCAGCAGCAGCATGAGGAGCGTATGCGAATCCTTGCCGCCGCTCATGCAGACTAGCACGGTGTCACCATCTTCAATCATGTTGTAGTCGCCAATCGCTTTGCCGGTTGCGCTGATGAGGCTATTGCGCAAGCGCTGGAAGTTGGCAGAGGCGTTTTCGGGGAAATGCTTGATCATATGATGGCTCTACAGATTGAGTGAGCGCCCGCCATCCACGGCAATGACCTGGCCTGTAATAAAAGGCCCGTCTTGGATCAGGAAGCGAACGGCGCGTGCGACATCGTCAGCTTCTCCCAAACGCTTGAGCAGGGTTTGCGAAATCACACGCTGGCGGTAAACCGCATCGAATTGAGGATTTTCTTCCGGCCACATGACCGGGCCTGGGGCTACCGCATTGACTCGCACTTCAGGTCCGAGTTCCTGTGCCAACGATTTGGTCAGTGTAACCAGCCCCGCCTTGGCCACGCTGTAGACGATGTAGCCTTTCTTGGGGCGCTCGACATGCATGTCCGTGATGTTGATGATGCAGCCATGCTGTTTGCGCAGTTCGGGCGCAGCAGCCTGGGACAGAAAGATGGGAGCTTTGAGGTTGGAGCCGATGAGGTCTTCCCACTGTTCCTCGCCGATTTCGCCCAATTCAGTAGCGTAATAAGTGGAAGCATTATTGATCAGCACATCCAGGCGGCCGAAGTGCGAGATGGTTTCCTGCACCAGATTGGGCAGCATGGCGAGATTGAGCAAGTCGCCCTGGATTATGGCCGCTGAGTTCTTACGCTGCAGGTTGAGCTCCGACTGCAATGCCCGTGCCTCCCCAGCAGAGCTGCGGTAATGGATCATGAGATTGGCGCCGCTGGCGTGCAGCATCCGGCAGATGGAAGCGCCCACACGTTTGGCACCGCCCGTGATCAGTACAACTTTGTCGTTGAGATTTGTATCCAAGCTGAATCCGTTGTTGTTGGCCCGTGAAATGGCTGCAGCCATTATAATCCAGACTGACCATGGCCGCCCCCCTACCTACTCCCGACAGCGAAGCTCTGGCCCATAGCCAGCAACTTGTGCAGCTCATTCAAAATGAAATCGAGAAGGCAGGAGGCTGGATCGATTTTGCGCATTATATGCATCTCGCCCTATACAGCCCCGGTCTTGGGTATTACTCAGCAGGTTCCAGGAAATTTGGCGGAGCTGGCGACTTTGTCACCGCACCCGAAATTTCGTCCTTGTTTGGCCAAACACTGGCACGACAAGTGGCGCAGGTGTTGCAACAAACCCAGGGAAACATACTTGAGCTAGGCGCGGGATCGGGAAAGTTATGCGCGCAATTGTTGCTCGAATTGCAGCAACTGGAAGCACTGCCGCAACAGTATTTCATCCTTGAAGTGAGCGCTTATTTGCGCGAAGTCCAGCAGCAGGCTTTGCAACACATGCTGCCGACCGATTTGACTGCCAGAGTGCAGTGGCTTGATGAGCTACCTCCGACTTTCCGCGGGTTAGTGTTGGCCAATGAGGTCCTCGATGCCTTGCCCGTGCATATCATCAAGACTCGGGAGCAGGAACTGCAGGAGCTGGGGGTTACCTGCAGCAGCGGAACATTCGGCTGGCAGGCGCGCCAGGTATCTTCGGGAAAGCTGCAGAAAAGAGCGCTTGAACTCAACTTGCCGCCGGATTTCCAAACGGAACTTAATCTGGCAGCGCCAGCTCTGGTGTCGAGCCTCAGTGCCATGCTGCAGCATGGCGTGATTCTGCTAATTGATTATGGCTTTCCGCGGCATGAGTATTATCATGCGCAGCGTAGCGCAGGAACCCTGATGTGCCATTACCGCCATTATGCGCACAGTGATCCCTTTCTTTATCCCGGCCTGCAAGACATTACGGCACACGTGGAATTTACAGCTGTGGCCGAGGCGGGCGTGGCAAACAGTTTAAACCTGCTGGGTTTCAGCAGCCAGGCACAATTCCTGATTAATTGTGGCATTACTCAGTTGTTGCAAAGATATTCGCCGTCCGAAATGATGGCTTATGCGGCTGTTGCAGCGCAGGCGCAAAAACTATTGTCCCCGACCGAAATGGGAGAACTGTTCAAGGTCATTGCCTTGGGCAGGGATTATGCCAACCCGCTTATAGGGTTTCGCCAGGGCGACAAACGACATAAGCTTTGAAGCAATAGAGATGACAACAGAAAACGAAGAAATCAAGAGAAGGCCCATCCGCAGTTTCGTACTGCGGCAAGGACGGCTGACCACTGCTCAGGAGCGGGCGCTAGAAACAGAGATGCCACGATTCGGCATTACGTCTTCGCAGGAGCGACTGAATCTAGAAGAGGTCTTTGGTCGTGCTGATAGCGCCAAGATTCTGGAAATTGGTTTTGGCATGGGAGAAACCACAGCACATATTGCCGAGCAACATCCCGAATGGGATATTCTGGGTATCGAGGTGCATACGCCTGGGGTGGGGAGCTTGCTGAAGCAGGTGAGTGAGCGAGGGCTCACCAATGTTCGCGTGATCCAACATGACGCCGTAGAAGTTCTCAAGTACATGATCAGCAATGCCAGCCTGGATGGAGTGCATATCTTCTTTCCAGACCCTTGGCATAAGAAGCGACATCATAAACGCCGGCTGATCCAGCAGGAGTTTGTGAAACTCCTCAGTCATAAGCTCAAACCCGGCGGTTATCTGCATGTGGCGACGGACTGGCAGGAGTACGCAGAGTGGATACTGGAGATTCTGCGTGGCGAAGCT
>Ga0196976_1000320_pt1 | contig 31534 bp, 31 predicted proteins | sample S3v_513CmetaG_FD_148644 | JGI IMG/M metagenome (GOLD analysis project Ga0196976, IMG submission 148644) | Soil microbial communities from Anza Borrego desert, Southern California, United States - S3+v_5-13C | ecosystem: Environmental > Terrestrial > Soil > Desert | place: USA: California... | reverse complement strand
CCATCTATTCAGCACATCCATACAAATAATTCACAGAGGTTCACATGAGCGAACATATAACCCACCTCAGCGACGATGCTTTTGAGCAAGAAGTCCTGCAATCCCAAATTCCCGTACTCGTGGATTACTGGGCTGAATGGTGCGGCCCTTGCAAGATGATTGCACCTATCCTGGATGAAATCTCGAAAGAGTATGCGGGCCGCCTCAAGGTTGCCAAGCTGAACATTGATGAAAACCAGCAGACCCCGCCCAAGTATGGCATTCGCGGCATTCCGACCCTGATGTTGTTCAAGAACGGCAACGTAGAGGCCACCAAGGTTGGCGCCTTGTCGAAATCCCAGTTGACAGCATTCATTGACAGCAATATTTAATACCGCTACGCTTGAGCCTGATCCCTGTTTAAGCCAGTTTATAAGCAAGAATAGCCGGCGCCTCCAATATGAGGGATCGGGCGCCACTCCCTAGGTCTTCCACTTCTTCCTGTAGTTTTCGTTCAGCGAGTTCCTCATGCATTTATCTGATTTAAAACATCTCCCAGTCACCGAATTGGTTGAAATGGCGATCACCAACGAGATCGAAGGCGCCAATCGCATGCGCAAGCAGGATCTCATCTTCGCTCTGCTGAAAAACAAGGCCAAGAAGGGCGACAGCATCTATGGGGACGGAACGCTAGAAGTACTTCAGGATGGTTTCGGTTTTCTACGCTCGCCCGACTCTTCCTACCTGGCCGGGCCTGATGACATTTACGTTTCACCGAGCCAGATCCGTCGTTTCAATCTGCACACAGGGGATACCATTACCGGCGAAATTCGCACGCCCAAGGAAGGAGAGCGCTATTTTGCATTGGTCAAAGTTGATACGGTCAATGGCGAGCCGCCTGAAAACACCAAGCACAAGATCCTGTTCGAAAACTTGACTCCGCTGTTCCCCACCCAGCCGTTGACGCTGGAACGCGACATCAAGGGCGAAGAAAACATTACCGGCCGCGTCATCGACATGATCGCGCCCATAGGCAAAGGCCAGCGGGCATTATTGGTGGCCAGTCCTAAAAGCGGCAAGACTGTCATGATGCAGCATATTGCACACGCCATAACATCTAACCACCCCGACGTCAGCCTTATCGTGCTGCTGATTGATGAACGGCCAGAAGAAGTGACCGAAATGACTCGCTCGGTGAAGGGCGAAGTCGTAGCTTCCACTTTTGATGAACCCGCAACACGCCACGTGCAAGTTGCCGAAATGGTGCTGGAGAAAGCCAAACGACTAGTCGAACATAAAAAGGATGTCGTGATTCTTCTCGATTCCATCACTCGTTTGGCACGCGCCTACAATACGGTTGTCCCTGCATCAGGCAAAGTACTCACGGGGGGCGTGGATGCCAACGCCCTGCAACGGCCCAAGCGCTTCTTCGGTGCTGCGCGCAATATTGAAGAAGGCGGTTCGCTTACGATTATCGCCACAGCACTCGTGGATACCGGCTCACGCATGGATGATGTGATCTATGAGGAATTCAAAGGCACCGGCAATATGGAAATCCACCTCGACCGCCGCATGGCTGAGAAGCGTCAATATCCTGCTATCAATGTCAACAAGTCGGGCACGCGTCGGGAAGAGCTGCTGATCGAGAAGGATATCCTGCAAAAGATCTGGGTACTGCGCAAGCTCTTGTACCCGATGGACGACCTCGAAGCGATGGAGTTTCTCCTAGACAAGATCAAGTCCACTAAGAATAACGCCGAATTCTTCGACGCCATGCGTCGCGGCTAAGGCGCCCTTTGAGTTGGCGACAAGTCTGGCTCGTCATACGAAATGAGTACTGCCTTTAATATTCATTCACTTAGGGTTGATTAATTCCATCATTTGCCTGATAATCACGCGTTTCCTGCGACCGCTTTGAAAGAGATACCAGCATGAAGGCCGAGATCCATCCGAACTACACTGAAATCAACGTGACTTGCAGTTGCGGCAACCAGTTCAAGACACGCTCCACCACAGGCAAGGACATGAACATCGAAGTTTGCGCCAAGTGTCATCCGTTCTATACAGGCAAGCAAAAGATTGTTGACACTGCTGGCCGTGTCGAGAAGTTCCGCCAAAAATACGGCATGTAATTCTATACGCCACGTAAAAGGCAGCCGCAGGCTGCCTTTTTTGTTTGGGTGAGTAGTTAGCCAACATTCACCACGAGTCTTGTACAATCCGTCCAACCTAAATGTGTATTGACTGTTAACAGCTATGGATTCTCTTAAATCCCGCGCCCTCGCCTATCATGAAGAACCCAGACCGGGAAAGCTCTCCGTAGAATCATCCAAACCCTGTTTGACGCAGGACGACTTATCCCTAGCCTATACACCCGGTGTGGCTGCTCCTGTACGGGAAATCCACGCAGACCCGGCCAATGCATATCGCTACACAAACAAAGGCAACCTGGTTGCCGTAATCACTGATGGGACTGCCGTCTTAGGCTTGGGCAATGTCGGCGCCTTGGCAGGGAAGCCTGTGATGGAGGGCAAGGCGGTGTTGTTCAAGCGCTTTGCTGGAATTGACGTATTCGATATCGAAGTGAGCGCCCCCACTGTGGAAGCCTTTATCGAAACCGTTGTGAATATTGCCCCGACATTTGGCGGCATCAATCTTGAAGACATTGCTGCGCCGCACTGCTTCCGTATTGAGAAGGAACTCAAAGAGCGCCTGGATATCCCTGTGTTCCATGATGATCAGCATGGAACAGCTGTTATTGTGGGAGCTGCATTGATCAACGCCCTGGAAATTCAGCGGAAGTCCATGGCAGATGTCAAAATCGTTTTCCTCGGTGCGGGTGCTGCCGGCTGTGCTTGTGCTCGCCTACTCAAGACCTTAGGAGCCAGAGATATCACGATGGTCGACAAGGATGGCGTTCTGCATACAGAACGGAGTGATCTGCACGACAACAACCGCGATCTCGCTGTCGACACTCACAAACGGACACTCGCCGAGGTAATACCTGAAGCAGATGTCTTTATTGGTGTCTCTGCCGCGAATGCGCTCCAGGCAGACTTATTGAAGCTAATGGCGCCCCGACCTATTGTGTTTGCCTTGGCCAATCCTGATCCTGAAATCCTACCCTCTGTTGCTCATGGCGTACGCGATGATTTGGTTATGGCCACCGGCCGATCGGATTTTCCCAACCAGGTCAACAATGCCCTGTGTTTCCCTTTCCTGTTCCGCGGTGCACTGGATGCTCGAGCCAGACAGATTACGATTGAGATGCAGATTGCAGCTGCCCATGCACTTGCCGAGCTGGCACGCGAACCTGTGCCTCAAGAGGTGTTGAAAGCCTACAACCTTGCTGAGCTCAAGTTCGGCAAGGATTACATCATCCCCAAGCCATTCGATCCTCGCTTGATTGAACGCGTTCCGCCACGTGTTGCAGCTGCTGTCCGGGAGCAAGGCTGATGGCTTTCGAGCTGGAGCACGACTGGCAGCAGAACCTGGCGACGCCACGTGCTCGCATTGGCGAAAGGGCTAAAACCCGTCTGCTGATACTGTTGTGCACAGTCTGGATTTGTATCGGCTTACTGGGCCATCAGCCTTGGAAGCCTGATGAAGCGCAAAGCATCAGCATCATCAAGAATATGTTGCAGGATGGGAATATCGCCGCCCCCATGGCTACAGGCGACATAATAATTCAGAACCCTCCGCTGTATTACCTGACGGCCACCGGCATGGCGACATTGCTGTCGCCAATCCTGCCCCTGCACGATGGTGCGCGACTCGCCACAGGCCTTTGGATGGCGCTGACGCTGCTTATGGTCGGCATGACAGGCCGGGAATTATGGGGATGGGGCGCGGGTCGGCAGACGACATTCATCTTCCTCGGCTCAGTAGGCCTAGTAGTAACAGCCCATCTGTTGATGACAGAAGTTGCCGCACTAGCGGGGGTAGCGATGGGGTTATATGCATTGGCGCTGGCGAAACGGCGTCCCTTTCGCGCTAGTGGATTGCTGGGCAGCAGCATTGGCATCTGCTTTCTTTCAAGTGGCGTGTATGTCGCACTGATTCCCTTGACTACTGCACTAGCACTGCCCTTGTTGTTCTCTAACTGGCGTGACCGTAGTTTTGCCATCGTACTTGGGCTGAGCCTTTTGCTTGCGGCGCCTTGGCTAGTCATCTGGCCGCTATGGCTATGGTATTCCGCACCTGCAGTTTTTCATACCTGGTGGCAGAATAGCCTCCAGGTGTTCTCCACACCATTTCATGGTTATTTCCTTAACCTGCTGGCTTGGTATGCCTGGCCCGCTTTACCTATCGCGCTTTGGGGCCTTTGGCGGTATCGAGCCGTCTTATTTCAGCAACGGGAATTCCAGCTACTGATTGTATTTTTTGTAGCTGCCTTTGTTTTCATTGGCTTCAGTCCCGATGACCGCGGCATATATGCCATGCCCTTACTGCTGCCCTTGGCAGCCTTGGCAGGCGGCAGCATTGAAACCTTACGCAGGGGCGCCGCCAGCGCATTGGATTGGTTTGGACTCATCTTGTTTGGCTTTATCGGTTTCCTGATCTGGCTGGGGTGGTTTGCCATGATGTCGGGATGGCCAGCCAAGCTTGCTGAACGCATGCATAAGTTATCCGGCCTTGGCATTGCCGAGTTCAGCTGGCTAGGGTTCATCCCCGCGCTGCTTGTCACATGCATATGGTTTATCGTCATCAACAATCCTCGACGGTCTAACCGCTCCGCAGTCACTGATTGGGCAGTCGGCATGACCATGGCCTGGAGCCTATTGATGACGTTGTGGCTGCCGTGGATCGATTCCGCCCGGAGCTACAAGGACATCATGCTCAGCATCCAGAAAGCTTTGCCTGCAAGCTACACCTGCATGAATAGCAGCAACCTGGGCAGTGCACAGACGGCACTGCTCGACTATTACACGGGAATTCGCACCTTACCCGTTACCGCAGGGCAAGGGCCGGAATGCGATATTTATCTCATTCAGGACGAGCGCAAGCGGGAAAAGATTCAGCCTGGTCCAGAGTGGCAATTAATCTGGCAAGGCAAGCGTGCGGCAGATCGGCGAGAGAGTTTCCGGCTCTATCAGCGCTGATGCGTTCACGCGCTATTTATTAAAGGAACAGCGCTCTGTGCCTTGAATAAGCAGTACACTTGCGACCCGGTTTCTATTTGTAAATCCTGCAAGCCTTTGCGTGTAATTTCCGCGAGCAAAGTGTCCTCTTTCTCGATTTTTACCGAAACCAGCACGCGATCGCTGATTTCTCGTACCTCTGTCACTGTCCCTGATAGCTGGTTCTGAATCGTAATGCCAGCCACCCTTTCCCTGCTTAATGCAATGCTTGAAGCTGGAATGGAAACCGAGATCTCAGAACCCTGCTTCGCAATAGACAATGGGAAGTGAAGTTGCTGCCCACCCAGCAGCATTATCGAGTACCCATGCTCAAGGTCATGTTCCACTATTGGACCGCGTACCAGATTCTCCAGCCCTAGTGTGTGTGCAAGAGCAAGCACGCGATCATCGTGCATCACTTCATGAAATTCCCCCGTGCCAAGCAGGCGGCCTTGATCCATCATGGCAACATGGCTCGTCAGGTATAGCACTTCATTGATGGAATGGCTGACATACACCATGGGTATGCGGATTTCATCCTTAACGCGTCGTAGAAATGGCAGTATCTGGTTTTTCAAGTGTACGTCAAGTGAAGCCAGTGGCTCGTCGAGCAGCAGCAACCTTGGTGATGCAAGCAAGGCCCGTCCCAGCGCTACCCGCTGTTTCTCCCCGCCAGACAATTGATGGGCCCTGTGATTTTGCAAATGGCCGATGTCCAGCAGATCAATGATATGACTGTAGTCGAAGTATTTTCCTGTTGCGGGCTGCAGCCTCAGTCCGTAAACAAGGTTATCTCGAACATTCAGATGCGGGAACAAGCGGCTATCCTGGAATACCATGCCGACTCGCCGCTGATGTATCGCCATATTGATGCCACGCTCGTTATCAAACAGGCATTCACCGTCGAGCGTTATACGTCCGCGATCCGGGTTGATAAACCCTAGAATCGTGCCCAGCAAGGTACTCTTGCCTGCCCCTGAAGCCCCAATGAGACCGGTGGCAATTGCATTGAGGTTGCACTCGACCTTCAGCTTGAAGGCGGGACGCGTGAGCTCGACATCAATCTCGATCACGGATCAGTCTCTCCCGTTGATTCGTTTTCTGGCTTTGCGTTCCAGCATCTCGCTCACCATGAGGGCCGCCAGTGCAATCACAACACTTAGCACGACCAAACGCCATGCCGGCAGATCCCCGCCGGGCATTTGGATGTAGGTATAAATTGCCAGTGGCAAGGTTCGAGTTTCTCCTTCTATGTTGCCGACAAAGGTGATGGTGGCGCCGAACTCGCCAAGGCTGCGGCTGAAGGCGAGTATCAGCCCGGTAATGACACCGGGTATTGTCAAAGGCAGGGTCACTGTAAAGAACGTTTTGATAGGGTTTGCTCCCAGGGATTGGGCCGCAATTTCCAGCCCCTGGTCGACATCACTGATCGCCAGCCGAATTGGCCGCACCATGAGCGGAAAGGCCATGACTGCGGAAGCGATGACTGCTCCCTGCCAAGTAAAGGCTATGCTGACGCCGAACGTTTCATTAAGCCATGCCCCTATGGGGCCTTGATTTCCCAACAGTAACAGTAGCAAAAATCCAGGAACGACTGGGGGCAGCACCAAGGGCAGATGGACCAGCGCATCGACGAACGATTTACCGAAAAATGTCTTTCTAGCCAGAAGCCACGCTATCACTACACCCGGAATTGCCAAGAGCAAGGTACAGAATATCGCTACCTTGATGGACAGCATAAGCGCAGAAATTTCTGCAGCACTGAAGTTGAATAAGGGACTGAGCACAGTGTTATGGGATGGGACGAAAACCGTGTTTGATGAAAATCGCCCGGCTTGCAGGACTCTGTAGATATGCCAGGTAGTCGATGCCTTTGTTTTTTCCGCCCACAAGTGCGGCAGGATATACGATGGGAGCATGGGTGCTCTCCGGAAAGGTCCCTGCAATCGCTACCTTATTGGATATTCTCGCATCGCTTTCATAGACGATGCCCGCGCGGCATTCTTCGCGCTCCACAAATGCAAGCGCCGCCCGCACATCTTGTGACTCGACAATCCTGTGCCTGATACCCGGCCACCACTTCAAGTATTCCAGCGATTGCTTCGCATACTTGCCAGCGGGCACGGTATCTACATTGCCCATGCATAAACGACCGTCGAAAGCACGGGCGAAGTTGTAGCGCTGATCGAACTTCACAGGAAGCGCCTTCCCGTTAGATACCACAAGAACCAGCCGGTTACTCAACAAATTGCGCCGTGAGGATGCGGCGATGAGTTTTCTATCCTGCAGATAATCCATCCATTCACTATTGGCGGATAGGTATACATCTGCTGGAGCGCCCGCTTCGATCTGCTTGGCGAGCGTGGCTGATGAGGCAAAGGAATGAATGACTTTCGCGCCTGTTTTTTGCTGATATGTAGCGCTTACCTCGCTTAGTGCGTTTGCTAAGCTGGCAGCCGCAAAGACTGTGACAGTATCGGCCGCATGAGTTGTGTTTACCACCAACACGAGAAGGGTGCCAGCTGCTTTTAGTATATTCATCACCGAGCCTCTTTTCCCCGTAGCCATCTAAAAATCGAACTGCGCGCGCATGGTAAGCGCTTCTTCCTGGTCGAGGCTCTCGTTGACACCGTCCACGCGAACCAACACCGGAGTATCAAAACGGGTTCTGACATAGTTAGTGATCAGCCTCACATTAGGATTGAGAATCCAGTTAAGCCCCAGCGTCCAGGCGTCCGCCTTGTTGGTAGCCACCAGCAGACCATCTGCCGTACTTGACGCCGAGCTCAACAGTACGCCCGTACCTGCCGCATTGTCACTTTTGAAATCGCTTCCGTCGAATCGACCATATCTCAGGCCCAGCTGAAAAGCTCCCCAGCCGTTATGGTTTTCCTTCAGATTATTCTTAGGCTTAAGGCGTCCAAAAATGCCCTCTTTATACATGTCCGCAAATTTCTCTCCAGTAATATTCCATAAGGCACTGGCATACCACGCATGCATGTCACGCTCAAAATCCGCACCCCTGAAACTGGTCAGGATATATTCACCCTGCAGCTTAACTGGGCCATAAGCCAGGGCCGTTTCATAACCGCCTCGCATGCGCTCCACATCCTCTGCAAAGCCACCTATGGTCATTGACCCGCAGGCGCTGGCGGCACAGTTTGTTCTGAAAAACTGCAGCCCGCGCCCCTCAGTCTGGATGGTGGGAATGAAGTTAGCCTGACGGGCAGACCCTTGGCGGCCGCTTGAGTAAAAGCCGCCAACATGCAGCACAGCGTCTTGCCAGCCTGCAAACTCGGCAACATTTGCAGTCAACCGGGCCATGGCATCCTGACTATCGGTTTCCACATCGGTTTCGTCCACAGTACCCGTGCCATTAATATAAGCGACACTGTAGTTGACGCCAGGGAAAGGCGACCCGAACAGCATGAGCCCACGATCAAAAGAATTTCCGAGCAGCGCGTCCGCCATAGAGCGCTCCTGGAAATCAGTAAAGTTGGTGCTCATGCTTCGCTCCAAGCCATACGCTGGCTTGAACTGCCCGACCCGCAAGCGTGCAACTTGGAATTTATTGATATCGATATAACCATAGGTAAGAGATGTATTTCCGCCCGCATATTCTCCTTCCACCCGGGCGGTATAGTCCTTGTAAAAAGTCAATGTAGCACCTAAGCGAGCACGGCGCAGGCTGAAGCTATCGGCCCCGTTCTCGTCCGGCGAGAACTGCCGATGATCCGCCTGCACACGGCCGTTGATGCCCAGTTTCCAGATGCCGGTGCCGTCTTCAAAAGTGATGCCATCCTTGAACGTTGCCAGCACCGGTGTGCCTTTGACGGCTCCTTCTTCCTCACTCTTGCTGATTTTTACCCGGGCCACCTGATGCGTTATGCCAACCGACTCACGCGTCATGATTTCCAACTGTTTATCCTGTTCGCGTCGCTGTTGTTGCATGGCTTTAAGCTCTGCGGTGAGCGCTTCAACTTGCTTCTCTAATGTCGCCATTCGCTCCGCCATGTCCTCATTCGCAAATACGGACATTGGCAATGCCATTAAGGACGTCGCTAATACACCTCTTACGGTAAATGCACGCATAAAGCCGCTCGTTATATTTATAGGCATATAACGATAGCTGCAATTGCGAGTAATGGCAATTTGAGTATTGCGTGATTATGCGAGCAGCGACGTGTGTTCTTTGATAGCGCTAGCTACCAGAGGATTAAGCCCTGCCCCTTGTTGCTCATTGACATGCCGGACGATCTGCTCCCGCATGTTGCGCGCCCAGAAGCGTTGAATATGATTGGCGATATCCATCCGGGCTTGCGCTGGATCGGGATAGGACGAAAAAAAATCACCGATTTGGTTAGCCATGGTGATCAGGTGTTCCACATCCATTTTTATTCCTCGTGCAGGATTCTTTCCGGCCTGCTGTAAATGACATGCTGCGCTTCGCGCGCAAACCCCACTAGTGTTACGCCGCATTTGCGCGCGATTCGAATGGCTAGTCCCGTCGGCGCGGAAACCGCCGCCAACATGGGAATACCAACAACCGCAACTTTCTGCACCATTTCATAGCTGGCGCGGCTGGTTGTCAGCACAAACCCGGCGTTATTTATCTGCCCCCTGGTGAGAGCCCCGATGAGCTTATCGAGGGCATTATGTCGCCCCACATCCTCACGCACCTGTTCAACTTCCCCATTGGCGCTGACCCATGCGCAGGCATGCGTTGCACCGGTTAATCCCTGCAATTGCTGCTTGCTGCGGATTTGTATCAAAGCGCGATGCATGGCATCACTCTTCACTTGCAGCCCAACATCCACAACATCGGCCGGGATACGCATTGCCTGCTCCAGGCTCTCCGAGCCACATAAACCACAACCAGTACGGCCGCTCATGCTGCGACGCCGTTCCTTGAGCATATGGAACCGCTCGGCAGCCAGCTCAATGTGCAATTCGATACCTTTGGGCTGTGGAACAGTTTCTATCCCATAGACGTCAGCTGCATTCTCGGCAATCCCTTCCGTCAAGGAAAAGCCTATAGCGAAATCTTCCAGGTCCTGAGGCGTCGCCAGCATAACCGCATGGGAAACGCCGTTGTATACCATGGCCACCGGCACCTCTTCGGCAACGCAGTCTGCAAGTTGCCGCAGGTTCCCCTGCTCCCACTTCAGAACTGGGTAATGTCCAAAAGTATCTTGGGCGGCAAGGATATCCTCTGAGACCTTCACAACTGGCTTAATCGACTCTTACAGCCTCGTCGCTGTTCAAGCGAGCCAACGCAAGCTGTTCTTCGGTGAAATCCTGAAACTCCTTCTGCCAGTTGGAGAGCTGTGATACACGCGTAACCTGGACCGCGGTAACCTTATATTCCGGACAATTGGTTGCCCAATCGGAATTCTCCGTCGTAATCACATTGGCACCGCACTCAGGGTGGTGGAAGGTGGTGTACACCACACCGGGCTGCATGCGCTCGGTGATGGTCGCCCGCAACACGGTTTCGCCGGCGCGACTCTTGATGCCCACCCAATCGCCTTCCTTGATGCCACGCTCTTCCGCATCGTGTGGGTGGATTTCGATGCGATCCTCCGGGTGCCAAGCGACATTATCGGTACGCCGTGTCTGAGCACCGACGTTATACTGAGTCAGGATGCGGCCGGTAGTCAGTATCAATGGGTACATGGGCGTTACTTTTTCCGACGTCGGCACATATTGCGTGATGAAGAACTTGCCCTTGCCGCGGACGAACTCATCCACGTGCATGACCGGCGTGCCTTCTGGATACTCGTCATTGCAGGGCCACTGAATGCTGCCCAGCTTGTCGAGTTTCTCGAAGCTCACACCTTCGAAGGTAGGGGTGAGGCGCGCAATTTCATCCATGATCTCCGACGCGTGCTTATACTCCATGGGGTAGCCCAAAGCCTTGGACAGCATGGCCGTAATTTCCCAGTCCTCGTAGCCATTCTTGGGCGTCATGACACGACGCACGGGAGAGATACGCCGTTCCGCATTGGTGAAGGTCCCATTCTTCTCGAGGAAAGAGGCGCCGGGGAAGAAAATATGTGCAAACTTGGCGGTTTCGTTCAGGAAAAGATCCTGCACGATTACACATTCCATGCTCTCAAGCGCGTGTGTCACATGCTGGGTATTGGGATCAGACTGGGCAATATCCTCGCCGTTACAGTAGACCGCCTTGAAGGTACCTGCCACCGCCATGTCCAGCATATTGGGAATGCGTAGGCCGGGGTCCCTGCTCAGGGGCACACCCCATGCAGCCTCAAATAAGGCGCGTGTTGCATCATCTGATACATGCCGATACCCAGTGAATTCATGCGGCATGGAGCCCATGTCGCACGACCCTTGGACGTTGTTCTGGCCACGCAGGGGATTCACACCCACACCTTCACGACCCAGGTTGCCCGTTGCCATGGCCAGGTTGGCAATGCCCATGACGGCGGTCGAGCCCTGACTATGCTCAGTGACGCCCAAGCCGTAGTAGATGGCTGCGTTACCACCTGTCGCATAAAGCCTCGCCGCCTCACGTACCTGAGCAGCAGGAATGCCAAGATCCTTTTCCAGGGTTTCCGGCGAATTTTCAGGCTTCGCCATAAAGTCGCGCCACGCTTCGTAGGAATCCCACTCGCAACGAGCCTTCACGAACGCCTCATCCACCAGACCTTCGGTCACAATGACATGCGACATGGCAGAAATAAGGGCCACATTGGTTCCGGGACGCAGCTTGAGGTGATAATCCGCCTTCACATGGGCTGAGGAAACCAGGTCAATGGCACGGGGGTCGGCCACGATGAGCTTGGCACCTTGCCGTAGTCTGCGCTTCATTTGAGAACCGAAAACAGGGTGAGCATCAGTAGGATTGGCGCCGATGACCATGATGACGTCGGACTGCATGACGGAATTGAAGGTTTGGGTGCCGGCCGATTCCCCCAGCGTTTGCTTCAACCCATAGCCGGTCGGGGAATGGCAGACCCGTGCGCAGGTGTCCACGTGGTTGGTGCCCAATACTGCCCGCACGAGTTTCTGCACCACGTAGACCTCTTCATTGGTGCCGCGTGAGGAAGTGATGGCGCCGACAGCATCCTTGCCATACTGCGCCTGAATACGCTTGATTTCGCTCGCTGCGTAATTGATGGCCTCTTCCCAGGAAACCTGTTGCCATGGGTCCTTGATGCTCTTGCGGATCATCGGCGTCGTGATGCGGTCCTTGTGGGTGGCATAGCCCCAGGCGAAACGCCCCTTGACGCAAGAGTGGCCGTGGTTGGCTCCGCCATCCTTGTTAGGCACCATGCGAATGACTTCTTCGCCCTTCATTTCGGCATTGAAAGAACAACCCACACCACAATACGCACAGGTGGTCGTCACACTATGCTCAGGCACACCATGCTCGATGACCGAGTTTTCCATCAGCGTAGCTGTAGGGCAGGCTTGGACACACGCTCCGCAAGAAACGCACTCGGAGTCCATAAAATCTTCAATGCCGGCAGCCACCTTGGACCCGAAACCACGGCCCTCGATGGTCAAAGCGAAAGTACCCTGCGTTTCCTCGCAGGCGCGCACGCAGCGCGAACAGACAATGCACTTGGAAGGGTCAAAGGTGAAATACGGGTTGGAGGTATCTTTCTCAGCATTTAAATGGTTTGCGCCATCGTAGCCATATCGCACTTCGCGCAAACCCACGGCACCGGCCATGTCCTGCAACTCGCAATCGCCATTGGCCGCACAGGTCAGGCAATCCAGCGGGTGGTCGGAAATATAAAGTTCCATGACGCCACGACGGATATCCGCCAGCTTGGGGGTCTGCGTATGCACCTTGAGGCCATCCCCAACCGGTGTGGTACAGGAGGCCGGATAACCGCGACGGCCTTCAATTTCGACCAGGCACAGACGGCATGAGCCAAAGGGCTCAAGGCTGTCGGTAGCGCACAGCTTGGGAACATTGACGCCGGCTTCAATCGCCGCCCGCATGATGGAAGTGCCGGCAGGCACGGTTACGGCACGGCCGTCAATCTCCAGCGTGACTTGCTGCTCAGACTGGCTGAGCGGCGTTCCAAAATCTTTTTGCATACCCATAATGCTCTCCCTTGCCTTCCGCAACCGCGGCAGGCAATTGCTAATAGCTGATGTCGACCTTTTCCAGTTCGGCCTGTTCTTCTTGCATGGCGCCTTTGCGCCTGAGCCCGAAATCCTCGGGGAAATGGTTGATGGCGCTCAGCACTGGATAAGGTGTCATGCCGCCCAGTGCGCACAAAGAACCATTCAATAAGGTATCGCTGAGGTCGCGCACCAGCGTGATGTTTTTCTCACAGTCCTTGCCGCTCATGATCTTTTCCATGACTTCTACCCCGCGCGTCGAGCCGATACGGCATGGCGTGCATTTGCCACAGGATTCAATGGCACAGAATTCGAAGGCATAACGTGCCATTTTCGCCATATCTACCGTGTCATCGAATGCCACAACGCCACCATGCCCGAGCACAGCCCAGAGTTCGCTGAATTTCTCATAATCGAGCGGCGTGTCGAACTGCGATTCTGGCAAGTAGGCGCCCAAGGGGCCGCCTACCTGTACGGCCTTGATCGGCCTGCCGGATGCAGAACCGCCGCCAAAGTCGTAAAGCAGTTCGCGCAGGGTTAAACCGAACGCTTTTTCCACCAGCCCACCATACTTAATGTTGCCCGCGAGCTGGAAGGGCAGCGTGCCACGGGAGCGACCCATGCCGAAGTTCTTGTAGAACTCCGCGCCTTTGTCCAGGATGATGGGTACCGTCGCCAGTGAAACGACGTTGTTGACAACGGTAGGCTTGCCGAACAAGCCTTCAATTGCAGGGAGCGGCGGCTTGAAACGCACCTGCCCGCGCTTGCCTTCCAGGCTTTCCAGCAGGGAAGTCTCTTCACCGCAGATATAAGCACCGGCAGCCCGCCGCACTTCCAGATGAAAGCAATGGCCGCTACCCAGGATGTTGTCGCCCAGGTACTGCTGGGCATAAGCCTTGGCAATGGCTTCGTTCAGAATTGCCAATGCATCCGGATATTCCGAGCGTAGATAGATATAACCGCGTGTGGCACCCACCGCGATGCCGGCGATAGTCATACCCTCGATCAAAACGAAGGGGTCGCCCTCCATGATCATGCGATCCGAATAGGTACCGGAATCGCCTTCGTCAGCATTACAGACAATGTATTTCTGATCAGCCGCGCAATCGAATACGGTTTTCCACTTGATACCGGTGGGAAAAGCAGCACCACCCCTGCCGCGAAGGCCTGACTCTGTCACTTCTTGCACAATGGCAGCTGGAGCGAGGCTCAAGGCTCGATGCAAGCCCCGATAACCATCATGTGCCACATAGTCATCCAGCGAGACGGGATCGGTCATGCCCACACGGGCAAAGGTCAACCTCTCCTGCTTCTTGAGCCAGGAAATTTCATCCGTAAGGCCGTGAAGCAACGGATGTTGCCCACCATGCAGGAAATCGCTGTCAAAAAGGCTGGCAACATCAGCAGGCGTCACAGGACCATAAGCAACGCGGCCCTTGTCCGTGGCAACCTCGACCATGGGTTCGAGCCAGAACATGCCTCTGGAGCCGTTACGGATCACATCGACCGATATTGCCCGACGGGCAGCTTCCACTATGACTCTCGTCGCAACTTCGTCAGCCCCCATGGACAAGGCCGAGGAATCACGCGGTACGTAGACTCTGATACTCATTCTGCTGCCTCGGATGCGGCAAACAACTCATCCAGCCGGGTGCGATTCACGCGGCCATAGACTTTTTCGTCCAACATGACTGCAGGCGACAACGCGCAATTGCCCAAGCAATAGATGGGCTCAAGGGTAATATTGCCGCTGCGGGTCGTCTCGTGATAATCAACCCCTAGTTTGGACTTGGCATGGATTTCCAGATGCTCTGAACCCATGGCCTGGCAGGATTCTGCGCGGCAGATATGCAGGATATGCTTGCCCGGAGGCTGCGTGCGGAAATGGTGATAGAAGCTGACAACGCCGTGGACTTCTGCGACGGACAGGTTCAGCGATTTGGAGATATAGGCGTAGCTTTCCTCCGGGATATAACCGATATCATCCTGAATGGCGTGCAGCAAAGGCAGCAAGCCGCCGGGAGTCGCCTGGTGAACAGCGATGTGCATCTGGATACGCTCTAGAGATTGTTGCGATATCATCCTCTAACCCATTAATTTGAATTCGTTATCAGCGGCCCGAAGTGTATTCTGTGCCAGATCAGGAAAGGCTGTCAAACAGATCGGTATAGTTGCCGAGCTTTAGGCTCAATCAGCCAACAACGCATTCAGCGCCGATAATTCATTTAGTACACTTTGAGTCGCTTTAGTTTCTAGTTCGCGATAGCGCCGCAGGACGTCGTGGCCGAATTCCGTCACCTGGGCACCACCGCCACGCTGACCGCCAATTGCAGTTGTAACCAGAGGGTGCTTGAAGCTGCGGTTCATGGCGTTTACCAAGTCCCATGCCCTTTTGTAGGACATACCCATCTCACGCGCTGCAGCGGAGATAGAACCACTCTTTGCAATCGCCTCTAGCAGGTCTGATTTGCCCGGGCCTATGGCCGGCACATCGCCGTGATAAATGCGTACCTTGATGTTCTTGGCGGTCATGTTTGGGAATTAGCTGCTTATCAGCGAGTCCAATTGTACAACGCGTTGTATAAGCCTATTTAAACACTTAGAATTCAAAGTCTAATTGATGTTATCGAGCCCAAACACCTGTGCTAACTGAAGCCGCAAAAGAACAGACCCTGATCGACCAGTTCGGCCGCAGGGTCGATTACATCCGCCTGTCCATTACGGATCGCTGTGATTTCCGCTGCGTCTATTGCATGGGCGAAGACATGACTTTCTTGCCCAGGAACGAACTGCTGACGCTCGAGGAGTGCGTGCGTCTGGTCAAGGCCTTTGTCGGGCTCGGTGTTAGCAAAGTGCGCATTACCGGCGGTGAGCCCCTGGTGCGGAAGAATGCCTTGTGGCTTTTTGAGGAAATCGGCCAGCTGCAGGGTTTGCGCGAACTGGTACTGACAACCAATGGCTCTCAGCTCGAGCGCCAAGCAACGGCCCTCAAAAGTGCCGGCGTCAAACGTATCAACATCAGCCTCGATAGCCTGGACAACGAGCGCTTCCGCCGTATTACCCGTGTCGGCGAGCTGGACAAGGTTTTGCGTGGTATCGCTGCAGCCAAAGAGACTGGCTTCGAAAAGATTCGACTCAACACCGTACTTATGCGCGGTATCAATGACGACGAAGCACTGCCGCTCCTCGAATTCGCTATTGCACAAGGCTTGGATATCGCTTTCATCGAAGAAATGCCGCTCGGCGAAGTCGACCATGCCCGCGGTTCTACCTGTGTCAGCAATAACGAGACCCTCAAGCTGCTGCAAAGTCATTACCCTCTGGTCAGCAGTACAGAAACCACAGGCGGCCCGGCACGCTACTGGCGTATTCCCGAAACGCAAACACGCGTGGGCTTCATTTCGCCACACAGCCATAATTTCTGCGAATCCTGTAATCGCGTACGCATTACCTGCAAGGGAGAGCTCTACCTCTGCCTGGGCCAGGAAGACAAAGTTGACTTGCTGTCTTTGCTCCGCCAGCACCCGCATGACGATGCACCGATCATTGCAGCCATCCTGCACGCCATGCAAATCAAGCCCAAAGGCCATGATTTCGACCTGGCGCGGGCAAAACCGGCTGTGGTCAGGTTCATGTCGATGACCGGTGGTTAACAGTCTATTTATTGAGACCATAAGATATGAGCATCACAGGCATTATTCTCGCGGGCGGCCAGGGCCGCCGTATGGGCGGAGCCGACAAGGGCTTAGTCGAGTTCCTGGGCAAGCCGTTGGTGTCCCATGTCATTCAGCGGCTCACACCGCAGGTGGATGAAATCTTGGTCAGTGCCAATCGGGAAATCGAAACCTATGCAGCGCTCGGCCATCCTGTCATTTCCGATGCGATAGAAGGTTTTGCCGGGCCACTGGCCGGCCTTCACATGGGCATGACAGAAGCCAGGCACCCTTATGTGCTGACCGTGCCCTGCGATACCCCACTGCTACCGATGAGCCTGGTTGAACGGCTCATGCGAGGTCTCACCCATTGCGATGCAGACGTCGCCATCGCGAAAACCGGCATACAAGCGCATCCTGTATTCTGCCTGTGCCGCAAAACGCTGCTCCCTCACTTGGAAGCGTACCTGCAGAGCGGCGGTCGCAAGTTCGGGGACTGGTACAGCACCCTGGATGTGACGGAAATCCTGTTCAACGAGGCCCCGCAGGCCTTTATCAACATCAACACCCGCGAGGAGCTCCTGTGCCTCGAACAGGCGGCCTGAGCAACCGAGGTCAGGCCAACCGCATGCCCTTACTGGGTATTTGCGCGTATGGCAGTGGTTGCGGCAAAACGACCCTGCTCACCCACCTTATTCCCGCCCTTCAGAATTTTGGCCTGCGCGTCTCCATTATCAAGCATGCGCATCACAGTTTTGATATCGACCATCCGGGCAAGGATAGCTATCGGCTACGTGCAGCAGGAGCGGTGCAGACCATGCTGGGCTCATCAAAGCGCTGGGCGTTAATGACCGAATTCGCCGAGGAACGTGAACCGCAACTCGAAGAACTGGCAGCACAACTCGATCCCACGCTAGCCGATCTTGTGCTGGTGGAGGGCTTCAAACAGGCGCGCATACCCAAGATTGAAGTCCACCGTCCCAGCCTCGGCCATCCGCTACTAGCACAACATGATCCTTTGATTATCGCCATAGCAACCGATGCTGAAGTGAATACTGCGCTGCCCGTGCTCAATCTCAACAATGCCATTGAAGTTGCTGCCTTCGTCCAGCAATGGCATAAAGTGCAAATCAAGGCCGTAGCTGCCTTTTCTTGATACGAAATCACCTATGAACCAGAAAACGATTGCCAATCTCGTCAGTGGCGCAAGCTGCATGGATGACTATGATCCTAATTCGATGCCCGTAGACCAGGCCAGACGCTATATTCGTGATTACCTGTCACCCGTGGCCGACACCCAGCGTGTCCCCCTGCGACATTCATTGGACCGCGTTCTGGCGCAGGACATCGTTTCGCCATGCAATGTGCCCAATCACGATAACTCGGCCATGGATGGGTATGCGTTCAATGCCGACGACTTACAAGCAGCAGGCACCCAGCTGGCAATCATAGGCACCGCATATGCGGGCAAGGTATTCGAAGGCACGGTCGGCAAAGGCCAATGTGTACGCATCATGACTGGAGGGGTGATGCCGGTGGGTACGGATACTGTCATCATGCAGGAAAAGGTCCAGGTTTCAGGAGACCACATCAGCTTTACCGACATGCCAAAACGCCATTTGAACAAACGGTGTGCGGGTGAAGATCTGAAGCTGGGCCAAGCCGTCTTGACTGCAGGGCGGATCATGCGGGCCGCGGATCTGGGCCTTGTCGCCTCGCTGGGAATAGGCGAAGTCGAGGTTTATCGAAGGCTACGCGTTGCCTTCTTTTCCACTGGAGACGAACTGGCCAGCATAGGCCAGTCCCTTGAGCAGGGCCAGGTTTATGACAGCAATCGCTATACGCTCTACGGCATGCTGACGCGTTTGAACGTGGACGTCATGGATATGGGGGTGGTCCGGGATGATCCAGACATATTGAAGAAAACCCTGCTCGACGCTGCCAACCATGCCGATGTCATTATTACCAGCGGAGGCGTGTCCGTCGGCGAAGCAGATTACATGAAGCAACTATTGAGCGAGCTGGGGCAAGTCGTCTTCTGGAAGATTGCCATGAAACCTGGTCGTCCATTGGCCTATGGCAAGGTGGGCAATGCGCATTATTTTGGTTTGCCCGGCAATCCTGTTGCAGTCATGGTCACTTTCTACCAGTTTGTACGGCAGGCCTTGTTGGTCCTGATGGGTCAGCCTGAGCCACCTCCGATACCCATGTTCGAGGCCATCAGCACCGAAGACATCCGCAAGCTTCCAGGGCGCACCGAATTTCAGCGGGGTGTCCTGTTTGTTGACGAGGATGGTAAATGGAAGGTTCGTCCCACTGGCAATCAGGGTTCAGGCATCCTGCGTTCCATGTCGGAGGCAAACTGCTTTATAGTGCTGGATGATACTGTGGGCAATCTACCAGCAGGAAGCTTAGTGCGGGTTCAGGTGTTGGAAGGCATGATTTGACCTGCATAATAAGAACCAGCTCGCCAGCACTTGAGTCATAGTGATACTGGTGCATACACTTCGGGGGAATGACATGCGTATGAAGAATTTCTTATCGGCAACGAGTATCTTCTTTGCCTTGTTATTGGCTCATGGCCTCGCTTGGGCAGAAGCTTCCGACAAGCTCTGGCCGGTGGTGAAGGAAGCCTTTTTCCCCAACCGCAACATTGAAGAAAGTGACTTCATCAAGCTCAGCGGGCCGCGTCGCGCCGAAAGTGGTGCCCAGGTGCCGATCTCGCTGACGATCGATAAGCCCCAAAGTGCAGCGGATGCCATCAAAAACGTTTATGTAATTGTGGACGCCAACCCTATTCAGCTCGCTGCTACTTATCATCTGGCGGAGATGCTGGGCAAGCTGCAGTTGTCTACCCGCATCCGTATGGAAACTGACTCTTATATCCGCGCCATTGGGGAAACAGCAGACGGCAAGCTGTACATGAGTGCAATCGTCATTCGTGCTTCTGGCGGCTGTGGCGGGACAGTCGAGAATGACGAGGCGGCCATCCGCGCCACAGCGGGGAAAATCAAGCTTAATGTCGAATCTCCCGTTGCCTTCAAGAGCGCCACACCGGTCACTTTCATGATCAAACACCCCATGCGTACCGGTTTGCAACGTGACCTCGTCTCCCAGGGCACCATTCCCGCTTTCTACATCAACAAGACCAGCTTCACCTACAACGGCAAGCCTGTCATGGATGTGGATTTCGGCGTAGGAACCAGTGAAGATCCTTATTTACGGTTTGAATTTGTGCCCCAAGAACCTGGCACACTGGAAGTCAAGGCGACAGACAACGAGGGCAAGGCTTTCAGTCATCAATTGGAAGTGAAGAGCTAGCAACTTCGCTCCCATTGGCTCTGTAACAAAAAAAGCCCAGCGAATGCTGGGCTTTCTTCATTTGGAGCTAGAGATAATTGAGGTAAGTCTCACTGCAGTGACATACGCGACATGGTTGCATCCTTGTCGATGAACTTGTGCTTAAGCGCACCCGCTACGTGGATAACAATGATGATGGCGAGAACGATGCCGAACCACTCGTGTAACTCAAGAAAAATTTCCCGGATGTTCTTGTTATCCAGCCCTGGCAGTACGGAGATGCCAAACCATTTGAGACCGTACTTGCTATACAAGGTCATGATCAGGCCACTCACAGGTACCAGCACCATGAGCATGTACAGCAGATGATGGGTGGCCGCGGCAAGCTTCCTCTCCCACTGTTTCAGCGTGGGGAGCAGTGCAGGTGGATGATGCAGGATACGCCAGAAGATCCTGAATGCCACAAGCAGCAGGATGGTAAAACCTATGGACTTGTGAAGGTTGAAGTAAAAAGTTCTGGTCGTGACAGGTTCCGCTAACTGAACGGTATACAAGCCCCAATTGAACAGGTCAAAGGTAGCTGACTTAGGCCCTTCCTTCGGCAGATCTGACATCCACCAGCCAAAGAAAAGCATAGCGATGAGGCCAAGACCTATCAGCCAGTGCAGAATCACGGCAGTTCTTGTATAGCGCATATCTGTCACACTCATGTACTTCCCCCTACTAATGAACGGAAAAATGACGGCGTTGATTCCAAGTATTGGAAATGTCCTGCATCGGCAAGTTCAATCTCATGAACTCGCAGCGGTATCAGGCCTCCAACAGTGATGCATAATACGACACAATTTATCAGTAGACCAAAAGCCATCCAATAACGAGACCAGCCCAATGAGACTCCCTGCACTGCTTACTGTTCTTCTGCCGTTCTTCATGCAAGCCACGACTGCGTTGGCAGCCGAGGCCTTGCCAATGAAGGAAGTCGCTGATGGCGTCTATGTTCATCAAGGTGTGCATGAAGATCTCGATGACGGCTACCATGGAGATATCGCCAATATTGGCTTTATCGTCGGCAGCAAGGGTGTCGCCGTTATTGACACGGGCGGCAGCCTGAAGATTGGCAAGCAGCTACGGAATGCCGTTAAGGAGGCAACGGCACTACCCGTACTGTATGTCATCAATACCCATGTTCACCCTGACCATATTTTTGGCAATGCTGCCTTCCTGCAGGACAAGCCCCAGTTTGTCGGGCACGAAAAGCTGGGTAATGCGATGGCCTTTCGCAAGGATGCTTATATGCGTATCAATCAGGAATGGTTGGGCCAGGATTTTGCAGGCAGCGAAATCGTCCAGCCGTCCATAACAGTGAAGGACAACCTGTCGCTGGACTTGGGCGATCGCCAACTTGAGCTTAGAGCCTACCCCACTGCCCACACCAATACCGATATCAGCGTGATGGACAGCAAAACCAGCACCTTATGGACCGGAGATCTCCTGTTCATCGAACGCACGCCTTCCATCGACGGCGACATCAAGGGCTGGCTATCCGTCATCCAGGCCCTGAAATCATCACCTGCTAAAAAGCTTGTTCCCGGCCATGGACCAGTGGTTGAGGGAAGCGCGAATCCATTTGCCAATGAAGAGCGCTATTTGTCCACCCTGCTCAATGATGTCCGAAACAGCATCAAAAAAGGGGAACCCATGGAACGCGCAATGGACACGGCCGCAGCTTCGGAAAAGGATCAATGGCAGCTGTTCAGTACGGTCAACCGGCGCAATGTGAATCTGATTTATCCTGCACTTGAATGGGAATAAACGGATTTCGTATCATCATTCCATGAATGCTCATCTGCTTTTCACTGACGCGCGAGGGAGCTAACCGCCTTGTACCTTATTGTATAATCGGCGCTTTGCTTCTTCTTGACTAACCGCACTCTTCAATCCGATCCTCCTGCCTTGGCATCCCATTCCACTTCCAGCGGTTTTCGTGACTCCATGCTTGCATGGGCCCTGCTGTTGTCGGCAGGATTGCATCTCTTGGCAATGGTGACTATCCCCAATATCCGTTGGGAAGAATTGAAAAAGCCTGAGGTTCTGCAAGTAGAGCTGGCCCCACCGCAAAAGGCGCCAGAGCCTGCGCCCGCACCAGAGCCTGAGCCACAACCTGAACCAGAACCGCCGCCTCCGCCCAAGACAGAAATCCCCAAACCACGTATAGAGCCCAAGCCCAAGGTGATTCCTGCACCAGCTCCAGTTGCTGAGCCACCACCAGAGCCAAGCAAGACAGAGGATGTGCCACCCCCAGCGGTGATTACGGCACCTCCACAAGTGGAAGTCCCGACTTTTGAAGCGCCTCCACCACCACCGCCTGAGCCGCCCAAGCCTGCTGGTCCCACACAAGCAGATCTGGATGCTGCCCGCAGCCAGTACAAGAGCATGCTTGAGCGCGAGATCATAAAGCACAAGCAATACCCAAGGGTTGCCAAGATGCGTGGGTGGCAGGGTGAAGCGGTGATTGAACTTCAAATCGATGCTAACGGCCAGCCGTCATCGCTTAAAGTGCACACTTCGAGTGGCTATGAAGTACTCGACAATACCGCTATCGAAATGGTGCGTAAAACCGTTGCCGCCACCAGTTTACCGGCGCTATTACGCGGCACCATGTCTACTTTCCTGGTCCCCGTCTCCTTCCGCCTGCAAGACTAACGGTGGTCTCGTCTAAATCAAGATCGCTCAAGGACCTGTTGCTCGTCCATGAGCTGATTTTCATCCTGTTGGTCGTGCTGGCAGGTGCCGCCGGCGGTATCGGCATCCACCTCTGGGACCGCTCATCTCAGGAATCGCACCGCATCAGCCTGCTCATCCAGGAGATGCAGCAGACGCGTGGGGATCTTTACCGGCAGATGAAAGAGCTATTTGACGCATACTTTCTGGCCGATTCCGAAGCGCGGCAAGAATACGATAGTTATACGGTTTCCATAGAGCGCCATTTTCAGCAGTTGGACCAGTTGGCCACTGGGGAAGAAGAGCATGCAGCCATTCATGAGCTTCGTCAGAGCTATGGCGAATTCGTGCAAGAAACGATCGCGATCTTCGACCAACGCCTGCTGTTTTCAACTGAAGCGCTGCAAAAGAAGCTCAACAGTGACCTCGAAGCCGGCATATTTCAGCGCTACGAAAAGGTAACAGCCCGTACCGAACGCCTGTTGTACTTGAAGCAATCGGAATTGCAACAGCGTCAGGACGAAGTCAAACGTACTGCGATTGTCCTGCTCGTCATTCCCATGCTGCTGGCAATTGTGCTGCTGTTCTTCTCGCGTTACTACCTGAAACGCGCCATCGTGCAGCCGATACAGCAGATCTTGCGTGCAACATCTGAATTAAGCGCTGGGCAACTGGAGCACAAGGTACCGGAAACAGGCGCCGCTGAGCTGGCCACTCTCGCAAATGCCATTAATCATTTGGCCGAGGAGCTGGCACGAAGCCAAGAAGCCCTGGTTCGTACCGAAAAACAGGCAGCACAGGGCCTGCTGGTTCCCATGCTAGCGCACAATATCCGTAACCCACTGGCCAGCATCCGTGCCACGGCACAGGTGGCGAATAGCCCTGAGCTCGACGAGGAAGTGCGTGAATCCCTGCAGGCGATCATGAGCACGGTGGACAGATTGGAACGATGGACTGGATCCCTGCTCGCCTACCTGCATCCGTTGAAACCGCAGCCCAGCGATACCACGATTGAGAAAGTCATCAACGGCGCACTTGAACCGTTACAGCTCAGACTGCGTGAAAGATCCATGCAGCTAAACCTCGAAATTCAAAATAAAAACAGCCCTATGTTCACTGATGAACATCTGCTGGAGCAGGCACTCTATAACCTTATACTCAATGCCGTGGAAGCTGCCCCGGTCGAATCAGAACTCAACGTCCGAGCAAAGGTGATTGATCCAGTGGTGTACATGGAAATATTGGATCGCGGGCCAGGCATGCCGTTTATTCCGGATCCGCATACGCTAAGCCCGGGGCCTTCCACCAAGCGCTTTGGCACCGGTCTTGGGATTCCCTTTGCATTCAAGGTGTGCGAAGCATTGCACGGTCACATCAGATTCGGCAACCGCGAAGGTGGCGGTACAGTTATCGAGCTCGAGCTACCCCGTAATTACAACCCGGATTGAGAAAGCCTTTCCACGGCTTTTATTTATCTGGATATTTAGACCGGCGGCCCTTGCCTTAACGGTTTTTTTTAACAACAATGCTCATGTGTCAGACCTAAATCAATTATGTTGAACCAAGCCATTCCCGACTTCGAATTGCCTTCCACAGGCGGCAAGACTTTCAGGCTTTCAGACTATCTCGGCAAAATTCTCGTCATTTATTTCTACCCCAAGGATTCCACCCCGGGTTGCACAACGCAGGGTCAGCAATTTAGGGATGCCTACGCGGAATTCAAGTCATCGAATGCAGACATCGTGGGTATTTCACGCGACAGCCTGAAATCCCATGAGAGCTTCAAAGCGAAGTTCAGCTTCCCATTCGAGCTGCTCTCTGACGCCGAAGAAAAGGCCTGCGCCTTGTTTGATGTGATTAAGATGAAGAACATGTATGGCAAGCAGGTGCGCGGCATCCAACGCAGTACTTTTGTTGTCGACAAAAACGGTCAGCTTGTTCGTGAATGGCGTGGTGTAAAAGTGGATGGCCACGTCCCAGAAGTACTGGATTTCGTCAAAACCCTATGATCTAAGGCGGCTGCCCTATGGCTAAAAAAATCTCCCCTGCAATAAAACTCTTCGTGCTCGATACCAATGTGCTGATGCACGATCCTTCAAGCCTGTTCAGGTTTGAGGAGCATGACATCTACCTGCCGATGGTGACGCTGGAGGAGCTGGATAACAACAAGAAGGGGATGACGGAAGTTGCACGTAACGCGCGCCAGGCTAGCCGTAACCTGGAAGAGATTGTAGGCACCAGCCTGGCCAACCTTGAGGAGGGTTGCCCACTCTCCATCAATGGCAACAAAACGATCAGCGGCCGCCTCTTTCTACAGACCACTGCGGTTAACTTCGAATTGCCGATGCTGGCCGGCAGCAAGGCCGATAACCAGATTCTCGGCGTTGTGCTCGATCTGCAGAAGAAGTTTCCACAGCGCCAAGTGATCCTCGTCAGCAAGGATATCAATATCCGCATCAAGGCGCGCGCCATGGGTGTGCCTGCCGAGGATTACTTCAATGACAAGGTGCTGGAAGACACTGACCTGCTGTATACGGGCCTCAAGGAATTGCCCGCCGATTTTTGGGAAAAGCACAGCAAGGAGATGGAGTCCTGGCAGGAAGCCGGCCGCATGTACTACCGGATTACCGGCCCGCTGTGCAAGGATTTCCTGGTCAATGAATTCGTCTACTACGAATTTGAGAAACCCTTTCATGCCATCGTAAGAAGCCAGGAAGGCAGTACTGCCGTACTAGAGGTGGTCAAGGATTACACCCAGCCCAAGCACAGTGTTTGGGGCATCACCGCCCGTAATCGGGAGCAGAATTTCGCGCTTAATCTGCTCATGGATCCGGAAGTGGATTTTGTGACCCTGTTGGGCCAGGCGGGTACGGGTAAGACTTTACTCACGCTGGCTTCTGCCCTCACACAAACACTGGACAAAAAGATCTACAGCGAAATCATCATGACGCGGGTGACTGTGCCTGTTGGTGAAGATATCGGCTTCCTGCCTGGCACGGAAGAAGAAAAAATGGCGCCGTGGATGGGCGCGCTGGAAGACAACCTCGATGTACTTAACAAGTCGGACGAAGAAGCCGGGGAATGGGGCCGTGCTGCTACCCAGGACCTGATCAGAACCCGCATCAAGATCAAGTCACTTAACTTCATGCGAGGACGTACTTTCCTGCACAAATTCCTCATCATTGATGAGGCACAGAACCTGACGCCCAAGCAGATGAAAACACTCATCACGCGGGCGGGCCCTGGGACCAAGGTTGTGTGCCTGGGCAATATTGCGCAGATTGATACGCCTTATCTGACCGAAGGCAGTTCTGGTTTGACCTATGTCGTAGACCGCTTCAAGGGCTGGCGGCACAACGGTCACATCACATTGATACGTGGCGAGCGTTCAAGGCTGGCTGATTTTGCAGCTGAAGCCCTGTAACAGGAAGGCTTCGTCATTTCCAAAACAAACCGTGACAACGGCCGTGATATGAATGTAGGTTTTTACATCATCCTGGTAGCGCAGTTCCTGTCAGCCTTGGCTGACAACGCGCTGCTGTTCACGGCTATCGTCCTGCTGCAGAAGCTGCATGCACCAGACTGGCACACTCCACTGCTGCAGTGGTTTTTTGTCATCTCCTACATCCTGCTAGCGCCGTTTGTTGGTGCATATGCCGACGCCTTCCCTAAGGGCCGGGTCATGTTTGTCTCCAATGCCATCAAGTTCATCGGCAGCTGTACCATGATCTTCGGCATGCCCCCTCTGTACGCTTACGGCATCGTAGGCATTGGTGCTGCCGCCTACTCGCCTGCCAAATATGGCATCCTGACTGAGTACCTGCCCCCGCATTTGTTGGTCAAGGCCAACGGCTGGATGGAAGGATCGACCATCATGGCGATTGTATTGGGGACGGTCATGGGGGCTTTCCTGCCAACACTGCATCTGACTTTTGCACTGGCTTTTATCACGGTCTTGTATCTGGTGGCGGCAGTCTTCAATTACTACATCCCCCGTCTGCCGATCGACCACAAACCCGCACACAAAAACCCGCTGTTCATGCTTAAAGACTTCTCCCACTCGTTCAAGTCCTTATGGAAAGACGCTCAAGGCCAGGTTTCCCTGGCGGGGACCACTCTCTTCTGGGGTGCCGGAGCGACACTCAAGTTTGTGGTGCTGGCTTGGGCCCCCTTGGCGTTGGGTTTCAGCCCCGAAGAGTCCACTTTACTTATGGTGGTGGTGGCAATTGGTATTGCCGCTGGCTCCATTATTGCGGCGCGCACAGTGGAGCTGGAAGAGTCGGTGAAAATCCTGCCCGTCGGCATTGCAGCAGGATTTGCAGTAGCGGCCATGATGTTTGTGCAGGAGTGGCATATCGCCTGCGTGCTGCTATTCATCATCGGCGCATTAAGCGGCTACTTGATCGTGCCGCTCAACGCGTTGCTACAGCATCGAGGGCATATCCTCATTGGTGCGGGTCACTCAATCGCAGTGCAAAACTTCAATGAGAACCTGGGGATAGCTGTCCTGATTGGTGCTTACACCCTGATGGTAAAAGGCGATATGTCAATGAATACCATCATCCTGATTTTCGGGCTTTTCGTAAGCTTGGTCATGGCTGGTATTTACCGCCACTACATCAGGCTTACCTCAGCAAAAAACTCAATCAGCACTTAGCCCGGGCCTGCCGGGCTTCGGATTGACTAGTGCAGCTTCACTCTGGCTTCAGTTCGTCGTGTGATAAACCGCGCCAGGCTTTGCAGGAACATGGTAAAGAATCCATGCAAGGTCATCAGGTGCATCTTGTACAGCGACTCATACATGAAACGGGCAAGCATACCTTCAATGAATACGCTGCCGCCGGTGATCGCGCCCATCAGATTGCCGACCGTGGAATAGCGGCCCAGGTTGACCAGGGATCCATAATCCCGGTAGGTATATTCCGGAATGGCCTTGCCTGCAATGCGACGCTTTACGCTCTTCACCAGCAATGAAGCTTGCTGGTGTGCGGCCTGCGCACGAGGAGGCACATTGGAATTCTGTCCAGGCCACGGGCAAGCAGCGCAATCGCCAAACGCGAAGATATTTTCGTCTAGGGTCGTCTGCAGGGTCTGTTTCACGATCAGCTGATTGATGCGGTTTGCCTCCAGACCGTCGAGATTGGCGAGGAAATCAGGTGCTTTGATCCCTGCGGCCCATACTACCAACTCAGAAGGAATGAAGCGTCCGCTATGGGTGTGCACGCCCTTTTCGGTGACCTCAGTTACGCGCTCGCCGGTATATACATGCACTCGGAGCTTACGCAGCTCAATATCCACAGCATGCGACAGCTTTGGCGGTAGTGCCGGCAAAATGCGGTCACTCGCCTCAATCAATGAGATTTGGATGTCCTTGTCAGGATCGATCTTGTCCAGGCCATAGGCAGCTAATTCGCGTGTAGTATTGTGCAGCTCGGCAGCCAATTCAACACCCGTGGCGCCCCCACCCACAATAACCACCTCAAGTTGCCCCGCCTGAATAGGTTCCACCTGCGTGTGCGCTCGCACCAGTGCGTTATGCAAGCGACGATGGAAGCGCTCGGCCTGTTGCTGGGTATCCAGTGCAATCGCATGCTCACGCGCCCCGGCAATGCCGAAGTCATTGGTCGTACTGCCCACCGCGATGATCAGGGTGTCGTACTTGAAGACACGGCGTGGAATAATTTCTTCGCCATCCTCATCGTAATACGGCGCTACCGTAACTTCTTTCTTGGCACGATCAAGGCCATCCATGTTCCCCAACCTGAAGCGGAAATGATGCCAATGCGCTTGTGCCAGATATTCAAGCTCGTGCTTGTCTGGATTCATGCTACCCGCTGCGATTTCATGCAGCAGCGGCTTCCAGACATGGGTCCTGGTCCGGTCTATCAGCGTGATGGCGGCCTTGCCTTTACGGCCTAGTGTATCGCCAAGCCGTGTCGCAAGTTCAAGCCCTCCAGCACCTCCTCCAACAATAACGACATGATGTAATTGTGAGCTTGAACCTGCTTCTACTTGCATATTTTTCCTATTGTTAAACTGATTTATTCGTTACCTGTGGTACTGCCATGACTACGAATCCAGGCAATAATTTGCAGGGTTTCGTCCACTGTCAGGCCATTTGTTGGGTCGCTTGGGTCCATCAAGCCCTTGCCCTTGGCACCCATGCCGCCATTCGTGCCATGCCAGATGGTTTCGAACATGCCCTTGTTTGTCGCATCTTTGGGATAGCGGTAATCAGGGCCTATTAGGCCTGGGCCCACTTGTCCCTTTGCTTCAGGGCCATGACATTGCGTGCATGAGTAGAGCTGAAATATTTTCTTGCCCTTGGCGACAGCATCGGCATTGCCTACGTAGGGATTCTTTCCGGTAGCCAAAAACTCCTTGGCTTCAGGTGTAGTAAACAACGCGGGATCGATCTTGATCGGTGCGCCATCCTGGGTCGCAACAAAGGTAACGCCTCCACCTTCTGCCGCACTCGAGGTCGCCTTGTCGGCGGCGGGGCTAGTGCCGGCATCATTATTATTCTTGTCACAAGCCACTATGCTGGTTAATAAAACGATCGAAATAACGCTTAATTTTATACTTTGCATTTCTTCTCTCCCTTTAAAAGAATAATTTTACCCTAAAGCATCGTACATAAAAAAACGGCCATTGAACATTCAATGGCCGTTTTGGGGCTCGCTAAAGGTTTACTTCAGCCAAGGGGTATCGCCACCACCCTTGTATTCGGAGCGGAGCCAGCCGATGATCTTGAGGATGTCATCGGTAGGAACAAGCTCAGGGTTATTAGCGACTTGCTTATGCCAGGCAAACATACCGCCATTGGTACCGCCAGCGATCGTTTCAAACAAGCCCTTGTCGGTTACATGCTTGGCATACTGCCAACGGTCATCCAGAATGCTTGGGCCTACTTGACCGCCGCCATTAGGGCCATGGCATTGCGTACAGGAATAGTAGCCGAATTTCTTCTTACCAGCCTTTGCGGCTTCCTTGTCTGCTACATACTTTTTCGTGTATGGGTTCACGCAGGTTTCAAGGAATTCCTTTGCTTCAGGGGTATCTTCCGGCGCTACCTTGATAGGCAATGGGCTACCGTCCTTGGTAGAGACCAGTTTGCATTCCGCATTTGCTTGCAGAGGCATTGCCAGACCTGCCAGGGTCAGCATAGAAACAAATAAAGAAACTTTAACCTTACTGCCAAACATGTCATCTCCTCGTTTATAAATTTTAAGGTACTGCATTTAAAGAAACTACAATCTTTTAACGATCGCTCTTGCGCCAGGTTGACGCGCAAGAAGGCGCTATTATGCTTTATTCTGCCTTCGGTATGACATCACCACGTGCTGCCGGAGGACCTTTTTTCTTCTCTTCGACTACGGGCAAGTGAGGAATGCCATATTCATCGAGAATCTTGATGATGTCGTCATGCCGGCGATCTAGCACGTCCTGGATCATCGCCAAGCGTTCCTTCTCACCTTTGCGAACGCCGAGTGCAATATTCCACTGCTCCTTACCGTGAATATTGGTGGTTTCATATTCTGGTGCCGGGACAACAACCAACGGTACTTCTGACTTCTTGGCGAAATAGCCGCCGATGGGGCCCCACACAATGGCAACGTCGATTTCGCCTTTAACCACGTCATCGACCAGCCAGCTTGGTGGTTTTGTCAGATCACGCCATAAGCGATATGGCTTGGTGTTGCTCAATAGATCTTTGTCAGACAAGGGGCGCGTCGGGGGAGTCTGTCCGATGACGCCAATGGTTACCTTGCGCAAGTCCGGAGAATCCCAGTCTGTAATATTCAGGCCACTATCCTTGCGGTAAACGAATACATACCCAGAGCGATAATAGGGCTTGGAAGTCAGCATCGCATCGTTGCCGGCAACAGTGCCAATCATGACGTCACAACGGCCAGCGTTCAGGGTATTACGGATATAACCAAAGCGGTCAATCCAGAATTGATAGGAAAGTTTCTTGCCGAGGTCTTGAGCGATCAGTTCGGCAATCTTGTTTTCGAAACCTTCTTGTTTGGAATTAGAGAAAGGCATGTTGTCTGCATCTGCACACACCTTGAATTCGTTCGGATCTTCAACCCGCTTCGGCTCACCACGGCGGCCCACATCGGGGTTGACTTCCATTGCATCGAGCGCTTGTTCACTATCATCCGCATGCACTGCAACAGGTGACAGCATAAGCAGGGAGACCAAAAAGATACTTCTAAGATTTATCAACATTGCTATTTCCTTGTCGTCAGTTAGTGGCTGATTATTTATTTCGACGCCATTTCCAGATAAAAAGCACCCCGCCGAAGCGGGGTGCTTATAGGACATACTAACTAACGGTTTAGTTCTGTAATCTAGAGCTTCAGATTACAGGCTGAACACGTTCAGTGCACCGCCGCCAGGAGCAGCGTTGTACTTGGTCAGTTCCTTGTAACCACCAGCAGCACCAAGTGCGTCGGTGTCGTTGGTCAGACCCAGGTTCATAGCTACGCCAGCCCAACCGCCGATACCGGACAGTACGCCAACGTATTGTTTACCCTTGTGACCATACGTGAATGCATTACCAATCACGCCGGAACCAACTTGATGCTTCCAGAGTTCCTTACCGGAGTTTGCATCAACAGCCTTGAACCAACGGTCCAGGGTGCCGTAGCA
>Ga0196976_1000318_pt1 | contig 31646 bp, 20 predicted proteins | sample S3v_513CmetaG_FD_148644 | JGI IMG/M metagenome (GOLD analysis project Ga0196976, IMG submission 148644) | Soil microbial communities from Anza Borrego desert, Southern California, United States - S3+v_5-13C | ecosystem: Environmental > Terrestrial > Soil > Desert | place: USA: California... | reverse complement strand
CGTACCGCTACCACCTCGGAATGGCTTACTACAAGGCGGGCCGCATGGCTGAGGCGCGGGAGCAGTTGCAGATCGCGTTGAAAGCCCCGGGATTCAGGTATGGGGATGACGCGCGGAAGCTGCTCGCGATGGCCAAGTAGGCGGGGATCAGAAACGCTGAGCCGTGCGGTGCTATGGGCGCTGCACGGCTTTTTCGTATATGGTCCCGTATCTGCGAGCCAGCTGGCGCCAGTCGCGCTCGCGCAGAACCGATTCACGGCCCGAAGCGGCCAGGCGGCTGCGAAGGCTCGAATCAGAAATAAGACGCGACGCTTGCAGGCAGAAGTCCTCTACGTCGTCAGCCTTGAACAGCAGGCCGTTGACTTCCGGTTCGACGAGCTCGCGAAGGCCACCAACGTCGCTTCCCAGGACCACCTTGCATTGAGCCATAGCTTCCAGCGGCTTGAGCGGCGTCACTTTCTCCGTAACAGGCAGGCGGTGTCGGGGATACACGAGCACGTCCATCAGCGAGTAGTAGCAACCGATACGTTCGTGCGGTATGCGGCCGAGGAAGCGAACGAAATCGGAGACGCCGAGTTTTGAAATTCGTTCTTCTACGCGCGCTGCGTCTTCTCCGTGCCCGATGATAAGGAGTTGGAAGCCGAAACCACGACGTCGCAGTTCAGCCGTCGCTTCAACCAGCCAGGGAATACCTTCGAAACGCCACATCGAGCCGATGAAGCCAAATACCGTCTGCCCGGCGGGCAGCCGGAGTTCCTCCGCAAGCCGCGTGTCGCGCGGAGGGACGGGGAAGCGCTCGGACTCGACGCCATTCGGAACACAGAACATTTTGTGGCGCGGCAGTCCCCGGTCGTGAAGGTCTTGCACGATTGCCTGGGATATCCCGATGACACCCGAGGAGCGACGTGCGACAAACGATTCGAGCCAGCGCGTCAGGTGATAACGCCATGAGCGACGCCGTCCACGTCCTGTTGTAACAGCCGATTCTTCCCAGAACCCGCGAATCTCGTACAGAACAGGTATGCCCGCCGGGCGAGCTGCGAGATATGCGGCCAATCCACACAGCGCCGGTGAGTGTGCGTGCACGGCGTCGAACGACCCTTCTCTCATCACTTGTCGAATTCGGCGACGCAGTGCAATGACGGAAGAGAGTTCGCGAAGGATAGGAATTCGCCTGCGAATGGCACTGCCGGCGATGCCCGTTGGAATGGGCGTCCGGTAATGGGCTATCCCGTCGAAGGTTGAGTCCGCAGACGCGGGATCATCCACTTGCTGGCTGATTCCGGTGACCACTGAAACATCGTGTCCTAATGCTTGTTGGGCGCGAACGATACTACGGCTACGGACGCTGTAGCCGCTGAGCAGAGGCCACGAGTGGTCCAGTACGTGAAGCACACGATAGTTGCGCTCTGCTGTGGTTGCGTGAACCTGCGATTCTGGCTCGGTCTGGAGGCGCATCAACGCCCTCCGACCGAAGCGGTCGCAGGTTGAGGGGTTTTCGCCTCAGCGCGCGCGATAAGACCGTCAAGGGTGTCGGTGCAATTGCGCCAGGAGTGAACGCGCTCGACCTGCGCCCTCGCATCCTCTGCCATGCTGGTGCGGAAAATGGGGTCGCGGAGCAACCGGACGGCATGTTCCGCGAACGAGCGTGGATTGCTCCCCACAAGCAGATGCTGACCCGGAATCGCCTGTACACCTTTGGCAGCCTGTGGACTGGAGACCACGGGCACTCCCATCGCCATGCATTCCAATATTTTGTTCTGAGTGCCGCGCGCGATTCGCAGAGGTGCAACGGCGACCACAGCCTCCCGCATTAGGGGACGAACGTCGGGCACGAACCCAGTCACCGATACGCCGCTCACGCAGGTGAGGTCCTTGACGGCACGTGTTGGGTTCGAACCGATGATTCGAAGTTCAGCATTCGGTACTTCAGCGCGCACGAGCGGGAAGACCTCGGAGACGAAGCGGGTGACCGCATCTATGTTCGGGAAGTAGTCCATGCGGCCGAGAAAGGCAATCAAAGGACGCGCATCGGATGCCTTATTCGGCTGAAACTCGAAGAAGGACGAATTCACTCCGTTCGGTATGAGAGTGCAGGGGACATCAACGCCCAGTTCGTCGAAGTATTCCAGTTCGCTGCTGGACGTGACTGTACATTCGTCGAACTGGCCAGCCAGAATACGCTCCCATTGGCGTAATTTGCGGTGCTCCAGCGCATAGCCCATCGACATAGGAAACGAACGCATCTGCGAGTAGTCCAGCCACTTGCCGGAATCGAGATCACCATAGTCGAGAACTCGGTGTGCAGCAGGCAGCGACAGGACATATTCGGCGACGAAGGCACAGTGAACCCAGATCAGATCGAAGGGGGCCTGCGAGGCTGCTGCCCGTATCCGCTGCAGCAGTCGAGGCGACCAGAAGTACGCGGCCGATGACGGACGCCGCATCGCGAGCGCCTGGACAGCGCGAAGCCATCGTGCCGTGCTCGGAACGACTTCGGCGATGACCTCGTGGCAGTGCCGGTTCAGGTCCCCGGCCTCTCGAAGTTCCTCCTCGGTATGAGCGAGACTCGCAACCGTGACCTCATGGCGCTTGTTCAGGTGCGAAATCATGTTGAACGGGCGGATCTTTCCGCCCCGGTTTGGCGGGTAAGGTACGCGGTGACAAACGAAGAGGATCCTCATTCGCAATAACTGGAAGCAGTCAGAGTGCCAATCTGCCTGAGCGGTACCCGGAAGAGGCCGATCCTGTACGCCGCCGATGCTGTACGCCCCCGGAAGTGAGTGGCACGTCTCGTGCAGCAAGAGCTTACATGCAGCTTCGTGCGGAATCCACGGTGGCGGTCGAGAACAGGACTTTCCATGTGTACAGACGGGCACGTACTACCAGCTGGGGGTTTTCGGTCCTTATCGTGACTGTACTGATGGCGGCCGGCTGCAACCTGACGGCTGCAAACGTCAGTACGCCTGTTTCCACGGCATCGGAGGGCGGGGCGCAAGCTCCATCAGACGACTTCGAGCGACGCTGTCGTAACGAGCACGTACTTCGCTGCTTCGACTTCGATTCCGAAGCAGCAATCAGCAGGCGGATAGATCCGGCGGGCGATGGTGTGGTTCGCGCGAGAATCGTTCGGGACATAGCGGCGTCCGGGGCCGGTTCACTGCATTTCGAGGTGCCGGCGCGGGCAGGCGCAAACATGTCCGGCAACTTTCACGCGGACTTCTCAGACGATCTCAACACGCAGTTCGGGGAAGGGCAGGAGTTCTTCATCCAGTGGCGGCAGCGGTTCGATGAGGGATTCCTTGCCAGCAAAGCCGGCGATGGCTGGAAGCAACTCATCGTTGGCGAGGGCAATCGTCCCGGCAAGCGGGCGTACTCCTGCACGGATTTCCACCTGGTCGTCACTAATGCCTACAATCGCGGCTTTCCGATCATGTATCACAGCTGCGGCTTCAAGGACGGGGAATACGAGGGCCTTCACCCGTACGTTCCGGATCGCGGCGGAGACTGGCTGTTCCAGAATGCAACCGGCTGCAAGCGGAGCAACCCCGGCCAGGAATGCGTTAGATACGCACCAAACGAGTGGATGACCTTTCAGGTTCATGTGAAGGTTGGGCGCTGGTACTACAACGACAGGAACTATCAGCGAAACAGCACCGTGCAATTGTGGATTGCGCGCGAAAACCAGCCATCCAAGCTCGCGCTGAGCGTGACGGACTACGACCTGGCTCACCCGAAGGACAATCCATCGGCCAACTACGGACAGGTTTGGCTGCTTCCGTACACGACGGGCCGTGACTCGTCGGTCGGATACCCAGCCGGGTCCACCTGGTACGACGATCTGATCATTTCGCGCAGACGCATACCAGACCCGAATGTCAGTACCCCGAATCCGCCGGATTCACTCACTGCAAAGGCCGTGGACAATGGCAGTGTCGAGTTGAACTGGCGTTCGAATTCACGCGACGAGAAAGCGTTCGTGGTCGAACGTTGCCAGGGCACGCAGTACCAATGTGATCACAAGCAGGGTTTCGTTGCGTTGGGAGAAGCGGCTGCGGGGCAGTCGCGATACATAGACCGGACAGCGCGGGCGGGCACTGCGTACACCTATCGCGTGAAGGCCCGGAATGCCAATGGGGATTCTGCTTACACCAACAGTGCGGCAAATCTACCGGCGCCACCAAGCAGTCTGCAAGCGGTCGTTACGCAGGATGGGCACGTTCTGTTGCGCTGGGCTGACAACTCGGAAGACGAGACGGCCTTTGCAGTGGAACGCTGCGAGGGCGATCAGCAGTGCGCACGCTTTGACGAAATCGCAAAGGTAAATCGCGACACTACGACGTACACGGATGCGAACGTGCGTCAGGGGGGCCACATACACGTACCGGGTGCGGTCGCTGAACGCAGCAGGGAGCCGGACGTGGTGGAAGACCGGGCGGATTGGCTATTCAAACGCGGCGACGCTCAGCCTCCGCAGGTAACGCAAGCCCCCCGCACCTCGATGTGAACTAATTTTCACGTTCTTGGCTAATCAGTTTCCGTTCGCGCTGATTCAGAGCAAAAGCATTGATGCAAAGAGCTTTAGAATCAGGCCCCACAAATATTTTCAAAACCAGCGAACATTGGCAGTGCTGTTGCGAGTGATACCGGCAGAGGACGGGGAAACGTTCGTCTTCGGGAGGTAGTGTGAGCTTGCTTCGCATCTGTTTGATGCTGGTCTTTTTAGGAGCAACGTGTTTCGCGCAGTCGAATGCCCTGCCTGCGGATGCGGGCCGCACGGCGACGTCGGTCGCAGCTCAGGCGGGTGGCAGCGGGCAGCAAATGTCCGATCCGGCGCCAGCCGGAGCGGAATACCGCATCGGTGTTGAGGATGACCTTCAGATATCCGTCTGGCGCGAGCCTGAATTGTCGATGCAGGTCGTTGTAAGACCAGATGGCAAGATCACGCTTCCTTTGCTGAACGATGTACAGGTTGTCGGCCTGACAACCCAGGAATTGCAGGCGCTCCTGACCGAAAAGTTGAAGCCGTACGTAACCGAGCCACAGGTGACCATCATCGTCCGGGGCATCCGCAGCAGGAAAGTGTACCTGGTAGGACAGGTCTCGCATCCGGGCGCGTTTCCGCTGAACGGGCAAAAGACCGTCTTGCAGATGCTCGCCGAAGCCGGAGGGCTGAACCTGTTCGCGAAGTCCGAATCGATCTACGTGCTGCGAAAAAACGGGTCTCGCCAGGAAAAGATTCCTTTCAAGTACAAGCAGGCGTTGAAAGGCCAATCGGACAAGAGTGATTTCGAATTGGTCCCGGGTGACGTAATCGTTGTTCCGTAAGAGTGCTGGAGGCGGTATGACGCCAAAGTTGTTCGTGATGTTTGCGCGGTACGCGATGATCGCGGTTGTTTCCCTGGTGTGCGTCGTCCACGCACAGGAGCCTGCAACGCCTCAGACCGGCAGTGTGGGTGAATCGTCGTCGAAACCCGACTTATTCAAGCCGGCGGACGGCAGCGAGGAAAGCCAGACATCGCCTGGCTTCGGACAGGAAATCCGGCAAATCGGAGGAGCTAGCATCCTCTCGGCGCAACCCGGGTTCCTGCGAGTCGGACCGTTCTATGTGAGTTCGATTGAGGGCGTTGGAAGCCATATCAACTTCCGTGACGCGGGCAGAGACAATCGCTCGTCCGGCCTGATCCGCTCGCACATGTTCTTCGACAAGAGCTTTCAGCAAAGCCGGATCACGCTCCAGTACCAGCCGAAGATCGCCTTCTACCCTGAAGGCGTACACGCGGACTTCCTGAACCAGCGCATAGGATTCGCTTCCGAGTTCGCGCTGACTCAGCGCTTCAAGCTGACCGTCATCGACAACTTCAGCTTCATCGACGATCGCGAGCAGGCGCTTGAGGCCGGTCTATCCGCGGACCCTCGAACGAATTACCTGTCGCAGAACCATTTGCTCGGCCGCGAAGGCCGCTATGTCGTCAATGACCTGCGGCTTTCGGCAGGGTACCTTCTCGGCGCACGAACGCAGATCAAGATCGATCCCACCATCGGTTACGGGTACAGCAGCCACACTGCGGCAGGTGAGCGTGGGATGCGGTTGGGCGGAACGGTTTCGCTGCACCGGCAGCTGCGCCCGACGACTACGGTGGGCGTTTACTACGGCTTCCACAGGAATGCATTCCAGAGGCAGTTCAGCGACAGCAATTATCACAACATGGGTTTGACGTACGCTACCAACCTGACGCCGAACTGGTCTGTCCAGTTGACCGCGGGTGGCGTAAATATGGACGACGGCCTGGGTCGGCACTGGACTGCCGAGGGCGGCATCCAGACGATTCGTAAATTCCGCAGTTCCTCACTGTCGCTCGCGTATTCCAGGAACTCGGCCTTCTACACGAATCTCAAACCGGGATTCGCGGACCACGGCGACATCATGTATTCGAGATCGTTCGGCCAGAGACTGGCGGCGAGTCTGGGCATTGGTGCCTATCGCGAAGCCTGGTCGCTGCGCGACTCGGAGTATAGGTATGTCAGCTCGAACGTGTCTTACCGGCTGATTCCCTCTGTGAACTGGTTTGCCACTTACACCTACCGGAAACAGAAAGGAAGTTCCTCGGAGCTGCTGCTCGGGGCCCACGATACGTTCGTAACCGGCTTCCAGTGGTCACCTGGCGGACGTCGCTGATCAAGATTCCGCCTTCGCCGGAGGCCGGCGGAGGCGGACTTCGCAGCAATGCACGCAATTTCCCGGTCTTCATCCTGTAACCCAGCGAAAACAACGCCAGTTTGGAATCGAAGGTGCAATCGTCTGGGTTGCGCAGAAATTAATTGTTGCGCAGCCGGAGAAGGGCAGGAGGGCTTGTGACAGAGAATAGGTCACTTGCGACACGCACAACCGACTTCGTCACGGATCTTGGTGTCCGCGATTACATTGCGATAGCGCGTGTGCGAAAGTTCTGGATCATCCTGACGGCAGTGGCCGTGATTATCCCGGCGGTGATTCTGGCTACTCGCCTGCCAAACGTATATCAGTCGGCAACGGTCATATTGATCGATGCGCAAAAGGTTCCGGACTCTTACATCCCAACCACGGTGAGTGCGCGCATTGATGAACGCCTGGCGGCGATCAAGGAACAGGTGATGTCTGCCACCCGCATGAGCAAACTCATCGAGTCGATGCACCTCTACCCGGAGTTGCGCGGGAAGGTTTCCGACAGCGAGATCATCAGCCGCATGCAGAAGGCGATCACCGTGGAAACGGTGACTCAAGGCGGCCGCCAGTTGAGCGCGTTCCGCATCGCTTACGCGGGCCGAAATGCCGTGGAAGTGGCGCAGGTCACGAACCAGATTGCTGCAATGTTTATCGAGGAGAACCTGAAGGCGCGCGAGCAGCAGTCGTTCGGAACCGCCAGCTTCATCGCAAACGAATTGCAGAAGACAAAGGAACAGCTCGACCAAAAGGAAGCTGAGATACAGCGAGTCAAGCAACAGAACATCATGGACCTTCCGGAGTCCTCGCAGTTCCACGTGCAGGCGATGGATTCACTGCGCATGCAGATTCGGGAGAGCCAGGACCGCGTTTCGCGGGCGCAACAGCAGAAGGTGTATCTGCAGTCCATGATGGCTACCACTGCGCCGACGGTTGACGTGGATGGCTCTGCCGCTTCGCCATATCAGGCACAGATACAAAAACTGGAGTCGCAACTCGGGGAGCTTCGGTCGAGGTACGGCGCGAACCATCCGGATGTGCGGAAGGTCAAATCGGAACTTGATGACCTGAAGGCTCGGCGTGCCGAGCAGGAACGCGAAGGCGGACCGGCACAGATTCAGTCTTCGCCAGGGCGAGCCCGTAATCCCGTCATTGAGGCGCAGATCGCGAAGATTGAAGAAGAAATCGCTCAAGAGAGCAAGCGCCAGCAGAGCCTGCAAAACGAAATCCAGTTCCATATCTCGAAGCTTGGACGGGTACCTCTGTTCGAACAGCAGATGGCGTCGCAGATGCGCGACTACGACACGCTTCGGAAGTACTACAACGAACTGCTGGACAAGAAGCTCTACGCCGACACGGCGAGTTCCATGGAGACGCGCCAAAAAGGCGAGCGCTTCGTGATTCTCGATCCGGCCCAAGTGGCTGAAAAACCGGCCGGACCGAAGCGCTGGCTTATCGCGCTGGCCGGCATCTTCGGCGGGATCCTTGCCGGACTAGGCGTGGCGTTCCTGCGCGAGTTGAGCGACAGCATCGTCCGCAACGAACAAGAGGCAGCGAGTATCGCCGGGTTGGTGATATTGGCGCGAATTCCCCAGGTGCCGACGCGTAAGGACAGGCGGGGCCGATTCATGCGACTCGCGGCAGCGTCCGCTTCCGTTGTTATCGCTTCAGTCGCCATCGGGCTAGCAGCGACACACATCGCTACCAGGTACTTCTAAGTCTATGTACACCGCGTTCTACGGTCTGAAAGAAGAGCCGTTTCGTCTCACACCGGACCCGCGCTTTCTGCATCTCGCAGAGCCGCACCGGGCGGTGCTGAAGGGACTGATTTACGGCATCGTGTACCGGAAAGGCTTTGTGGTCACAACGGGGGCAGCGGGCACCGGGAAGACGACACTGCTGCACACAACGTTGCAGATTCTCAACAAGAAATTCACTGGTGATCTGCGGATCAGCTCGGCCTTAATCGTGAACCCGACCGTGACCCGCGAGGAACTTCTCGAACTCGTCCTGGATGAATTCGAGGTTCACTGCACAGCCTCAACGAAGCCCCGTCGCCTGGCAGCCCTGCACGAGCATCTTCTTGCTACGAACCGGAGAGGCGCGACTTCCGCGCTGATCGTCGACGAAGCGCACCTGATGAGCCCGGAGTTGCTCGAGGAAATCAGGTTGCTGAGCAACGTCGATACCTACCAGGAAAAGCTCTTGCAGATCGTCCTTAGCGGCCAACCGGAGCTGGCCGAGGTGCTTGCAGGTCCAAGGATGGTTGCTATCCGGCAGCGCATCGCGATTCGCCAGCACTTGCGGCCGCTGACCGCGCCGGAAACGCGCGCGTACGTCGCAGAGCGTCTCTATGCAAGCGGCCTGCGCGGCGAAACGCTATTTCGTTCGGAGTCGTTGGAGGCGATTCATGTGTGTGCGCAGGGAATACCGAGAGTGATCAATCTCCTTTGTGACAACTGTCTGGCCTTGGGGTATGACGCGAAGCTGAAGCAGATTGGACCGGACATTGTGCACGACGCGGCAGCCATGCTCGGGATTTCCGAGCAAACCTCGCCGCATGACATGGACAGCGCTATTCCGGATAGCGACTTGAACCTTACGCGACCTGTGGCTGCACGGCAGGCGTCATCCCGAGGTGAAGCATGAGCAAACTGTTCGACGCGAGCCAGGCGCAGACATCGACAGCAAGCGAGAACGGCCTCCGCGAGATTACACAGATACTGGAAGGAATTCGAACCACCGACGGAGCTGCGACCGAGATGGCCAAGCATCGCCTGGACAGCTCCCGCCGGGTGACTTTGTCACGGCAGCACGAGGCGGTGCTTCTTTCCGCGGAAGACAGTCGGGAGTGCATGGCCGCCATGGAAGCGTACCGTGCACTGCGAACGAGGCTGGTGCGACTTCAGAACACAAAGGGCATTCGCTCCGTCGCGATTACAAGTGCACTGCATGGAGATGGCAAGAGCCTGACGTCGTTAAACCTTGCTATTGCCGTTTCGCAGATGCCTGACGCGCGCGTGCTGCTGGTGGACGGCGATCTGCGGACTCGCGGGCTCACCAGCCTGGTTGGTAACTTTCCCCCGCCCGGACTCACCGAGGTTCTGGACAGCGGTGAGAAGTTCGAAAACGCGATTGTCTCTACGAACCTTCAGAACCTGCACTTTGCACCGGCGGGACTGGGCTCGATGGAGGCTTCGGAGCTGTTTGCGAAACCCAGGTGGAAAGAATTCGTAGGCTGGTGCGCGGAAGGCTTCAAGCTGATGATTGTGGACTGCCCGCCACTGCTCGGCCTCGCTGACACGGAGTTGATATCCGCGGCCTGCGACGGCGTGCTGCTCGTGGTGCGCGACCGCCGCACTGACCGCGAACTGCTGTCCGATGCGGTCAAGCAGATAGATAAGAGCAAGGCGCTCGGCGTGATCTACAACGCTAAGCAGGACACATTCAAGCGCTACTACGGCTACGGCTATGACGCTTACTACGGCCGCGGAAAAGCGAAGCAGGCGTGAACTGACCAGGTGTGCGCATGTATCCGAACCTAAAACTTCAGATATTCAAGGCAGGCATGCACCAGAACCACCTCGCGCGAGAACTCGGTATAGGCGAGACCATTCTGAGCAAAATCATCCACGGATACCGTGAGCCATCGGCGGCCGAGCGCCGGAAGATCGCCGAATACCTGAATGTGAGCGAGGAGTGGCTCTTCGAGAAATTCCAGAACGGAGTGGCCGCATCAACAGCTTCGACGAAATCCGCTCACGCAGGCGAACAGAATGCCGAGTCATAACATCGGGGTGAGCGGGACGAGTGCCGCAGCAGCGGAGGCCCTTCGGCCCGTTGTCGTCCAAGCGTACGCGGATGCCGACGCGTCCGACTGGGACGCCTACGTGCTTGCCGATCCGCATGCATCGTTCTTCCACCTGAGCACGTGGTCGAAGGTCGTGCAGGAGGCATTCGGCTATGAACCGAAGTCTCTGATAGCCAGACGAGATGGCATGGTTGTGGGCGTTCTGCCGCTGTCGCTGGTGTCGAATTGGGTGACGGGTAAACAACTGCTCTCGGTGCCATTCGGTGTGTACGGCGGGATCGCTGCGGCGGATTCGGCAGCCTTTGAATCGTTGCTGCAGAGTGCCAAGATATCCGGCATCGAGCTTGGCGTGCAATACCTGGAATTGCGTAGCCGCCGTTGTGCAGCGGTGCCGAACCTCCATCGCATCGATCGCTACGCTACGTTCACGACCGAACTTGCAGCCGACGACGACGCGAATCTGAAGCGTCTTCCTCGCGACACGCGATACATGATTCGCAAAGCCGAAAAGGCCGGACTCACCGCGCAACATGGGCTGGATCTGCTGGGCGTGTTCTACAAGCTATTCGCCCAGAACATGCAGAACCATGGAACTCCGGTGTTTCCGAAAAGCTATTTCGACCTGCTCGCAGCAAATTTCGGCAAGCAGATGGACCTGATGCTGGTTTACCACGGGTCGAAGCCCGTCGCAGGCGTGCTGTCATTTCTGTTTCGGGATGCGGTACTCCCGTACTACGCCGGGGTGAGTGCCGAAGCCCGCGCGGTGGCGGCGAACAACTTCATGTACTGGGAACTGATGAAGTGGGCGACCGAACGGGGTATCCGCTGGTTCGATTTCGGGCGCAGCAAAAAAGGGACTGGCGCATACGCGTTCAAGTCGCAGTGGAACATGCAGGTGGAGGAACTCGAGTACCAGGTGTTTCTGGTGCGAAGGAAGTCCGTACCGAACTTCTCGCCGACAAACCCGAAATTCGAGTTAGCCACGCGAGTCTGGCAAAAGCTGCCGTTGTCACTCACCACGTTCGTTGGACCCAAGGTTTCGCGGTGGTTCCCGTAGGCAGAGGACTCTAGCCCGGGCATGACAACATCACCACAACTCGCCATAGAGCACGAACAAAGCATGCTGCCCAGGCCGTTGCGCCTGATGCATGTGGTACCGCAACTCGGTATCGGCGGTATGGAAAACGGAGTGCTCAATATTTCGGCTGGGCTTGCAGAGGCTGGGTTCGATCAACGGTTCTGCGCCGTACGGCAATGCGAACTAAGCACGGCGAGGTTACAGTCCATAGCTGACCGCAGCGTGCTTGCGGGTCGTGGCGCGATGCGCTCGTCAGTCGGCAAACTGGTGAGAGTGATGCGTGCGTTTCGCCCGGACATCGTTCATTCGCGAAACTGGGGTGCGATCGAGGCTGTGGTGGCCGCACGCATAGCGGGCGTTCCCGTGGCGATCCACAGCGAACACGGGTACGAGTTGGACATGCTCGATGGCATGCCGCTGCGGCGGCGGTACTTCCGGCGGTTCGCGTATCGAATGGCTGATGCCGTTCTTACGGTCACACGGGAACTGCGCGATTATCATGCGGCGCAAGCATGGATTGCTCCTGAGCGTGTATCGGTGATTTACAACGGCGTCGACACCGCCAGGTTCGCGCCCCAACCCGCAGTGCGGGCGAGAGTGCGCGCCGAACTTCATATAGCCGACGGCGAGATACTCGTCGGTACGGTGGGCAGACTGGTGGCAATCAAGGATCACCTGACGCTGCTGCGAGCAGCGGAAGAACTCTCGGCCAGAGGATCGTGGCTTCGAGTGCTCCTGGTTGGCGATGGTCCGGAACGTGCGCGTCTTGAGGCGTTCGTAAATGAGCGGCCGGGGCTTCGAAATCGCGTGACATTCGCTGGTGCGTCGGCGAACGTACCGGAATTGCTGAACGCGATGGATGTGTTCGTGCTTCCTTCAATTTCAGAAGGCATGTCGAACACGCTGCTGGAAGCGATGGCGACAGGATTGCCGGTAATCGCCACGAATGTGGGCGGAACTCCCGAGGTTGTTGAAGACGGCGTGCAGGGGAATCTGTTCGCTCCGCGCGACGTGAAAGCACTTGCTGAACATATGGGGAGGCTCTCTGGCCCATTGAGCCTTCGCCAGAACTTCGGTGCAGCAGCGCGGCGTAGAGCAGTCGAGCGGTTCAGCCTGGCGCAGATGATCGATGACTATCGCTCGATGTATTTAGGGCTCGCAATGCGGAAGCGAGTGTTCGCGAGATAGAGAGGGACTCACGATGTGTGGGATCAGCGGCATATTCGAATTCGACGGTGGGCGAATCATTCCTCGCGACATCGTTCACAGGATGAATGAAGCTATCCGTCATCGCGGTCCCGACGACGAAGGCATTTTCGTAGATGCAGGAATCGGACTTGGACATCGGCGGCTCAGCATTATCGACGTGGCGGGCGGACATCAGCCACTATGCAACGAGGATGAAAGTGTCTGGGTACTGCTGAACGGCGAAATCTACAACTATCCTGAGCTCAGTTCACAGCTGATAGCTCGCGGCCACATGCTGCGTACGAAATCGGACACTGAAGTTATCGTTCATTTGTACGAGGACTTTGGGACCGAATGTTTCAGCCGCTTGCGTGGCATGTTTGCCGTGGCCATCTGGGATTCCCGGCTCAGAAAGCTGATCCTCGCGCGAGACCGCGTTGGCAAGAAGCCGCTGTTCTACTGCCACACGCCTGAGCGCCTGCTGTTCGGATCAGAACTCAAAGCCCTCCTCGCAGGAGGCCCCTTCGCTCGCGAACTCGACACAGAGGCGCTCTCAGACTACTTCTCATTCGGATATATCCCCGCGCCGAAAACAATTTATCGTGCCGTCCGGAAGATCTTACCCGGCCACTACGTCGAGGTCACTGGCGGGGGCATGCACGACGTGGCGTACTGGGATCTTTCATTCGCCTCGGTCGAGCAACGAAGCGAGGCCGAGTGGTGCGAGATTGTGCGGGATCAGGTACGCGAAGCGACGCAGGTTCGGTTGATGAGCGAAGTACCACTCGGGGCTTTTCTCAGCGGTGGAGCGGACTCTTCCAGCGTAGTGGCAACGATGAGCCAGATCATGCGGCGCGCGGTTACGACGTGCTCGATCGGCTTTGAAGAACAGGAGTACAACGAAGCGGAGTACGCGCGCCAGGTTGCGAGGCTATATGCAACCGATCACCACGAGGAGATAGTTCGGCCCGAGGCCGTCGATGTCATAGACAAGCTGGTGTGGCACTACGACGAGCCGTTCGCGGATTCTTCCGCCGTGCCCACATACTACGTCTCCAGGGCTGCACGCCGGCACGTGACGGTCGCACTCGGCGGCGATGGCGGAGACGAGAACTTCGCTGGATACAGACGTTACCTGTTCGATCGCTTCGAGAACCGATTGCGGTCGTTTCTGCCGCTCGGGGTTCGAAGAGCAGTGTTCGGCCCCCTGGGGCGGGCTTACCCCGGACTGTCGTGGGCCCCGCGCATGTTCCGCGCGAAAGCTACGTTCCAGAGTCTTGCGCGTTCGCCTCTTGAGGGGTACTTCAATTCGATTTCATGCTTCCGCCCGGACGAAAAGCCGAAGGTCTTCACGCCCGACTTTCGCAAGCACATCGCGGGCTATGAGTCGATTGACGTACTACGCGAATACTACGAGCGCTGCGATACGACGGATCCGCTGTCGCGGATACAGTACGTGGATGTAAAGACCTATCTTCCGGATGACATCCTGGTCAAGGTGGATCGCGCAAGCATGGCGGTGGCTCTCGAGCTACGCGCACCGCTGCTGGATCACAAGCTGATGGAGACTGTTGCGCGAATTCCATCCGACCTCAAGCTGAAAGGCAAGACAGGGAAATACATCTTCAAGAAGGCGTTCGAGCCAATGCTTCCCGGCGACATTCTCTATCGCAGTAAGCAGGGATTTGCCGTGCCGCTGGACCGGTGGTTCCGGCGAGAACTTCGTGACATGGCATACGACGCCATCTTTGGCCATAACGACGGGATTCTGGATCACGGTTACCTGAGGAAACTCTGGGACGATCACCAGGCAAACCGCTACAACCGGTCGCGGTACTTGTGGTCTGTACTCATGTTTCGACGGTGGCAGGCGAGGTTTAACGACTAATTCATGAGCGGCATCTGTGGAGTGTGCCAACCGGGAGTAAATCTTACGGGCACAGCGGTTGAACCCCTTGCAGCAGTGTTGTCGCAGACGGGTGCAAGCCAACGCGCTTGTCTTGTCCGCCGATCAGCTGCCTTCGGGGTGGCGCGACGGTGGGAGAATCAGCAACTTGCGGAAGTATGCGGTCTTGTCGTCGCCGCAGATGCCGACGTGCTCAATCGGTCAGAACTGCAGGCCATCGCAAACAAAGAGGCGCCTGACATCGCATGCAGCACAACCGCAGAACTGCTGGGTGCGCTCTACGTTGCGCGTGGCATCAATTTTACTGCGCTGATCCATGGCTCATTCGCCATCGCGATTTGGGACGAGCGCAATCGGCGACTCGTGCTGGCGCTGGACCGTATCGGAATAGCGAACCTCTACTACACCGTCGAAGCCGGACGAGTGTTGTTCGCTTCACGATCGGGTGCGCTTGCCGCGTGCACTGAAAGAACGGACGTAAACCGTGCCGCACTGGTAGAGAGCCTGATCGTGGGTGGAATCCCAGCGCCGCAATCGGTGTATGCCGGAATCGAGCGCCTGCGTCCCGGACACTACGTTGTCTTTGAGAACGGACGAAAGACCGACCACTGCTACTGGGACCTGAAATACGCAGAAGAGCGCGGACGCTCAGAAGCGCAGTGGGTGGCCGAACTCCGCGAGGGCATGGGTAGTGCGGTTTGGTCGGCGACTGACGGCTATGCGCCCGAGCAGACCGGGGCATACCTCAGTGGCGGCACGGACAGCAGCAGTGTCGTCGCATTTCTAACGAAGCGGCATGCGCCTGCAAACTCCTTTTCTATCTGGTTTGAAGACCCCAGATTCAGCGAGGCCGAGTTTGCTAACACGACAGCAAAAGCATTCGCTACACGGCATTTCGAGCGCTGTCTGCAAGCAGAAGATGGTATAACCGCCATTCCGAAAATCACCGAGTTCTACGACGAACCATGTACGAACTCTTCTGCGATAGGCGCGTACTACTGTGCGTTGCTTGCACGCGAAAACGGAATGCAGGTGATGCTGGCTGGTGATGGCGGGGACGAACTGTTCGCCGGAAATCAACGTTACGCGGAAGACGGAATATTCCAGGCCTACCATCGCGTGCCGAGTTGGATTCGGGAAGGCATCCTGGAGCGCTCGGTTGCGCTTTCAGGCTGGAAGAAGGGCCTGCGGTACGTGCGTCGCGCGAACATGCCGCTGCCGAACCGGCTGTTCCGGCGCACGCTATTCATGAGCATGCCCGCCGAGCATATCTTTGAGCCGGACCTGCTGCGAGAGGTTCCGCCCGAAACTTGGCTGCGGACTGCTGAATCGCACTTCCGGAATGCACAGGCGGAAAGCGATCTGAACCGCTGGCTCTACATGGACGTGAAGATCACGCTGGCGGACAACGACCTCCGCAAGGTAGTGGGCACCGCCGAAATGGCCGGGATGCGCGTGCGCTTCCCGTTACTGGATCATCGTCTAACAGAGCTTTCCGCGCGCATTCCCTCGAACCTCAAGTTGAAAGGGAAGGAGAAGCGGTACATATTCAAGCGTGCCTTGACCGGGGTCCTGCCCGAGAAGGTTCTTTACAAGAAGAAACACGGATTCGGCGTACCGCTCTCGAAATGGCTGCTTCAGGACGCACGGTTGAACTCGTGGATGCGCGAAGTTCTGCATGATCCGAAGAGCCGGCAGCGTGGCATCTTCCGGTCTGACTTCATTGATCGGCTTCTGCAACTGCATCAGGGCGAGCACGCCGCATACTACGGCGAGATCGTGTGGTATCTGCTCGTTCTTGAGATGTGGTATCGGCGGCATGTCGAGTGCCCCCAGAGCGCGGTGGCAGCACGATGAAGCGGGCGTTGAAAGCGGGTCTGCGGGAACTTGCCGCGTCGGCACTGCACCATAGTGGAGCGTTGCGTGCTCTGCAGGTGTTCAGCCGTACCCACGAGGTTGCGCCTGATACCAAAGGGCGGCGGACGCTCAGCAGGGTTGCTGTCCCCAAGTTCCTGATACTGACTTATCACCGTGTAGGCGTCGGTGGAGTGCCAATCTACTCCTGGCTTGAAACTGAGGCATTCGAGGCGCAGATGCGGTATTTGCGTCAGCACTTCGAGATCATCTCTCTCGACGCTCTGCTTTATGCCGTTCAGAATGGCGCGCCTGCGAATACCCGTGCCGTGGCGATCACATTCGATGATGGCTATCTGGGTACCTACACGGAAGCATTCCCGATCCTCCGCAAGTACCGGATTCCAGCGACGGTGTATCTGACTGTAGGTTCCATCGAGAGCGGGGAGGCCGCATGGTACGACCGGCTCTTTCTGGCACTCCAGGTGATGCAATCGGAGACGCTGGAATGTGCCTGGCATCCATTCCGCCGATTCATTCTGGGGGACAAGGCGTCGCGTATCGCGGCGACAGAAAAGCTGGTGCAGTATCTCCGCACCGTCCCAGATGGCAAGCTAAAGGCGCTGTGTGCCGAGATCGAGTCACGCGTCAGACTGCCGGAAAAAGAGCTTCGTGGATGCATGCTGACGTGGAACCACGTTCGAGAAATGCAGGCGGCAGGAATTACCTTCGGCTCGCATACGATGTCGCATGCTGTGGTAGCACAACTCAGCAAGGATGATCTCGAATCGGAACTGCGCCTGTCGAAGCAGATTATCGAAGCGCGCACTGCAGCAAGCGTGCAGCACTTCGCTTATCCCTTCGGCCGCCCTGCTGATTGCGGCGGCGAAGCGACAGCGGTTCTGAAGCGACTTGGGTACAGCAGTGCCGTCACGACAGTCGAAGGGACGAACGTGCCGTTTGCGGATCCGTTCGCGTTAAAGCGTGCAAGCATTGGCACTTCCACATCGCTCAGCCAGTTTGCATTACGGATATCGAAGCTCTTCTTTGTGTCCGGTACCGGCTCTCACCACCTGGACGCCGCTTCCCGGGACGCCACGCGTGGCCAGGCGAAGACGGACGAACCGCAGGCAGAGAGGTCCGCTCATGCGTGATCTGGCACTGTTGACCGTTCTGTTCGCCGCGGCGCCAGTGGCGCTGTTCAGCCCGTACTTCGGCGTGTTGGCGTGGAACTTCCTGTCGTTCTTCAACCCGCACAGGTACACGTGGGGCGTGGGACAGACGTTTCCTGTTGCGCAGTTGATTGCAATCCCGACGCTCGCTGGTTGCGTGTTCTCCATCGGCAGCATGAATCGTCGGGTGTTCGCGCGAGAAACGGTGCTCGTGCTGACCTTCGGAGCCTGGTGTGCTTTCGTCATGTTCTACGCCACGTTCGTCCCAGGATTTTCGGGGCACATCGCGGATGGCATGCAAAGACTGGCTACGCTAGGCAAGATCCTGCTGATGACCATGTGCACGGTCCTGGTGGTCAACTCGAAGGAACGCTTCCGGACGTTCATGTTGGTGATTGCGGGCAGCCTGGGGATCCACGCGATTCGAGGATTCCTGTTCGGCATCCGTACTGCGGGACAGTCGCGAGTATGGGGTCCGCCAGATACGTTCATCGCAGACAATAATGACTTCGCGCTTGCTCTGAACATGGTCATGCCCATGCTCTTCTACATGGGCTGGCACGAGGAACGGCGGTGGTTGCGATGGTCGTGTCGCTTTGCGTTCCTGGCGTCCATGGTGTCGGTCATTCTTACGTATTCGCGAGGCGGTTTGCTTGGACTGACTGTGGTACTGCTTTCGATTGCCATGAAGTCGAAACGCAAGGTGATTGCCGGGTTCGTGATCGCCATTGCCGCCCTGCTGGTGCTGACCTTTGCTTCGCAGCAGTGGATGGAGCGAATGGGCAACTTCGCTCAGGGCAAACTGGACAGGTCGGCAGAGCAACGACTATTCACGTGGCAGTTCGCAATCAATCTCGCGAAGGCTTATCCGGTCACGGGCGGAGGATTCGAGGTTTTCACCGACGGTGACGTGAAGATCAAGCACGCTCCGCAGCCCGTTCCGGACTATCTGGTGAATACCGGGCCGCACAGTATTTACTTTCAGGTGCTCGGCGAGCAGGGATACGTGGGGTTAGCTCTGTTCCTTGCGCTGCTGGGTTCGTGCTTTTTCTCGCTGTCGAACTTGCGCCGGAAGGCGAAGAGAAATCCTGCACTTGAATGGGCCGTCCCTTACTGCAACATGCTCCAGGTCGGATTGCTGGCTTATTCCGTCAGCGGAGCGTTCCTGGGACGCGCTTACTTCGACCTGTATTTCACCCTGGTCGCGGGCGTCATTGTATTGAAGGTGTTGAGCAGGCGCGAACTCGCGTCTGCCGCCGCATCGGATGTGCTCGCCGAGGTTCCGTTGGAAGGTGAAGTGCAGCCCGTCTAGCGGCAAGAGAATGGCTGAGGTATCGCTTATGTCGATGATGGTCAGATTCGCGCAACGGCTGTGTGGCGCATTGGTACTTTTTGTAGTGATGCCGGGCTTGGCAATCGCACAGCAGTGGCAATGGAAGGCCGAAACGATTGATAACCAGGGCGCATTCACGGCCATAGCGATCGACGTCAGCGGAAGTCTGCACGTAAGCTACGTTGGCCAAAGCGGGGTACAGTACGCATTCCGGCCTGCAAACGGTACGAAGTGGTTCCGCCAGGCAATCGACAAAGGGAACAGCTATACGAGCATTGCTCTTGATGCTGGCGGAAATCCGCATATCTGCTACACGAGCTATGGCATGCTGAAGTACGCCTCTTTCGGGAAGAGAGGATGGAATCCGCCGCAGCAGGTAGGTAGCGGGTCCGGCAACATCATGTTCAGCTGCTCGGTTGCCGTCGCCCCAACCGGGGTCGCGCACCTATTGTGGTACCAGGTGACGTACGGAGGCGCCGATTATTACCACGTGAAACATGCAGAGTTGCGCAATGGACTGTGGGAAGCCCGTACGGTTGATTTCGACCTTGAGACGGGAAAGTGGAATTCAATGCGACTGGACGCAAATGGCACTCCTCACATTGCCTACTCCGCATACAGGCAAGGCGAACAGAAATATGCAAGCTGGAACGGTCGGGAGTGGTCGGTTTCAACCGTGGATTCGCGCCGACGCTCGACCTCCAAGACTGAAGGCCAGCAGCCCGGCTACGGAAACTCGATAGCAATAAGTAAGGATGGCACGCCCTTCATCAGCTATATGGATGAGGGCAGGCTGAAACTGGCAAGGCGAGATGGCGAAACGTGGTCGGTGGAGGTGGTCGACCAGGTCAGTTCGGGACGCCAGTGGAGCGACTATCGGACATCCTTGGTTCTCGATAGCGCAGGCAGACCCCACATCGCCTACGAAGACGTGGGAACGGTAAAGCACGCGTACTTCGACGGAAACAAGTGGCGTATACAGACCATCATTCCTTCCGGGCCGGAAGGCAGTCGCTTCGCGTCCATGGCTATCGACAGTAGAGATACGCTTCACATCAGCTATCGCGACCCGGTGGATGGGTCCCTGAGACTCGCAACCGGCAGCCCCGTGGCAGATACCGAGCAGCCCAAGGCTGCACCGCGAATAGCAGCCGAGTGATTTTGTTCAGGCGATTACCTTAAACCTAAGCCGAACGTCTGGTATTTGCCTGTCCGAGGGCCCCGCCTGATTTCCCCGCAGGTGTTCCCTTAAAAGCCCTACCGAAGTACAGGTGCGCGACCTGTACCTTTCTTACCCGCCTGACCAGTAGGAACGCGGGTTCTTGTGCACCTACGCTAAGGCTTCATTTGGAGCCCTTATGCGTATTGAACTCGTTGCGGGTCGCAAAGCTCTTTCCTGTCTCGCCGTGCTACTTGTGGCTTTGTCTCTTATGAGCTGCGGTGGCGGTAGCAGCAGTCTGGTAACGGAAGCAGTTGCCGGCAGGGGCGGTACAAAGGGCAGGACGAGTAACGTTGTAATCTCGAACGTCGCCGCGACCGCCATCGCGACGACGAGTGCGACCGTCACGTGGTCGACGAACGTTGCCGCAACCACACAAGTGGAATACGGCACCACGACGAGCTACGGCAAGCTGACGACGCTGGATCCTGCCGAAGTCACCAGCCACTCGCAGACGCTGACGAGCCTTTCCGCAGATACGCAGTACCACTACCGAGTACGTTCAAAAGGCCCCGACGGCGGCGAGGTCGTGAGTGCCGATGCCACCTTCAGAACTGCCGCAGCTACTGAGCCGCAGAAAGTGATGCCCACAATCAGCGGACTCACCGTGAGCAGCGTAACCACCTCATCGGCAACCATCGCGTGGGCCACTAGCGTAGCGACAACGTCTCAGGTTGAATACGGTACAACAACGGCTTATGGCAGTCTGACGCCGCTTAATACGGCATTAGTGACGAGTCACAGCCAGTCCCTCTCCGGGCTGAATGCGGGCACGCTCTACCACTACCGCGTGCGTTCGAAACTGTCCGACGGGACGGAGGCAATCAGCTCCGACGCCACGTTTACCACTGCGGCCGCGACTCAGACCGACACTACCCCGCCTACGATCACTGGAGTGTCGGCATCAGCAACTTCGAATTCGGTATTCATAACCTGGACAACGAATGAAGCGTCAGACTCGCAGGTGGAGTACGGGACCAGCACTGGTTACGGGTTGGTGTCGCCGCTGAATGCAACGCGAGTTACTTCTCACTCCGTTACGATAACCGGCCTCAATCCGAGCACCGCGTACAACTATCGCGTGCGTTCGAAAGACGCCTCCGGCAACACGGCGGTGAGCGCGAACTTAACGTTTTCAACGTTTGCAGCGTCGGCTTCGGCACTTCCAACTACCATCGGCTGGCATAGCCTTGGAGATCCTTCGTATTCGCGCGGCGCCTATCTGGACACTGCACTGATCACATCGCCGCCCGATGGCAAGGGTTCAACGAATCAGTGTCCAGTGAACAACTTTGGCGGGGTGAACTACCGTTTCGGCGACCTCTGCAAGAACGTCATCAATGCGCAGAGCGGGGCCGCTGCGGACACGCGCCGCAATCGCCTGTATCTGTGGGGTGGCGGACACGGAGACTACTCCGGGAACGAAATCTACGCTCTTGACCTGAATGCCAGTCCGGTGACGCTGCGCAGAGTCACCGATCCGACGCTGCCGCCGGTGAATGTGGACCCCAACTATGCTGCGCAGTCCTCATGCGTGGCAGGTCTTCCGCAGGACCAGAGCACTCCGAGCTACACGGTCAAGAGCCTCACGCGCGACGCGTCTGGCAACGCCAAAGTGGTGTTCAATGCAAGCACTGCATTTGTTCCTGCCAGCACGGGCTATGTCGGCAAGGGCTGGGTGAAGTTGGCTGGGTTCAGCGATGCGACGCTGAACGAGGGACCGGTGAAGGTGCTATCGGTCTCCACTACAAACGTGCCGAACGACACAATCACGTATCGCAGCAGGTCTGCTGTGGCCGCCACGGCGAGCGGTCAAGGTTCCGGGACGGCCACATGGTCGTCCTGCATGCCGGACGCGAATGGTCTCGGTTGCGCACCGAATGCGATCCACTCCACCCAGAACATCGGCATGATGTTGCACCCGACCGACTCGACTAAAGACGTGTTCTTCAAGGCAGCGGGCTCTCTCGCTTGCGGCCCCGGCAATCAGACTGCCGACACGTGGACGCTGCCGGTTGGTTCGGGCATATCCGCGTCGGGATGGCGATGGCAGAACTATGCGCCCGGGTATTCGGCTCCGTCCGGCGCTCCTGCGGGCTTTCCGAACGTCACCGAGTTTGATCCAGCTACTGGCTTGATGTACGTGATGGACCACTCTACTGACAATTCCCTTTATGCCTACGATCTGTTTGGCACGAAGGGAACGCCGAACAAGTGGTACAAACTGACCTCGATGAGCGGCTTCCAGAACTCGCCGCTCCTGTCCGGAACGATCTGGCACGACGATGCGAACATGCAGCGCTACTTCTTCGCCGCGGGCGGATGCGCAGCAATGCCCATCAATACGATCAGCCGCTCGGGTGGAACCGTGACTGCGAATCTGGCCTATGCGATGTCTCTGGCTGCAGGTTCACGGATCACCGTGTACGGCGTCGCAGATGCGAGCTTTAACGGTGGCGACGGCACGAACGTCTATGCCACGGTCGCGAGCATCAGCGGAAACACCATCACCTACCCGGTGAACAATACGACTACGGCATCTTCAACGGGCGGCAAGGTCATTAGCTGTGATCGTGGCACGGTGCACGGTGTGAGCGGCGTGTTCGCGGCGAATATCAGCGGCGGTACCGCAATGACCAGTCGCGAGGACTGGACGTATGCCACGCTGGACGTGAGCAACACGGACGCAGGTAATCCAGCGCTCGGCAATACCTGCGCGGAATTCCTCTCCGGCGGAGAGAGCCCGTTGAATGGCACGGGCGCCCCCGGATCTGTTGTCGGCGGTATCAGTCCCGGACTGACCGTCGATGCCGTCATTAACAAGATTGTCGGCTGGCCCAACCAGGGAACCAGCATCTACGAGATCACGCCGGACCCAGCCAATAAGCGCTGGCGATGCACGCGCAAGACGTTCCCCGCGAACGACTCCACAGCAGCCCCGCAGAATACGAAGAATGCCATGGGCGCGGCCAATAGCACATGGGGAACGTGGAAGCGATTCTCGTATTTCCCGCAGATCGATGCTTTCGTACTGGTTAACGCGCCCGATCAGCCTGCGCGTCTGCTGCGCACGCGCGGCTCAAGTTCTTCGGTAGCTCCCAAGGTGACTATTTCCGGTGTGAGTGCGAGCGGGATCAACTCATCGGGAGCGATAATCACTTGGACAACAAGCGCCCCGTCCAGCTCGCAAGTTGAATACGGGACCACGACCGCATACGGAAAGACCACCACGCTCGACTCGACACAGGTAAGTAACCACACTGTCGTCCTCAGCGGACTCACAGCGAGCACCACTTACAACTACCGTGTGCGCTCGAAGGGCGCGGATGGCGTGGAAGTTGTAAGTGCCAACGCGGTATTCACAACTGCGGCCGCGGTCACTGTGACCGACACGACTCCGCCTACTGTGTCGATTACGGCCCCCGCATCTGGCGTGACGGCCAACGGCACAATCACCCTGTCTGCAAGTGCGTCCGACAACGTCGCCGTGGCCGGTGTCCAGTTCCGGGTGGATGGAGTGAACGTGGGCGCGGAAGACGTGACCGCTCCCTACGCAGTTAGCTGGATTTCTGCCGGTGTGAGCAACGGCACGCACAACGTGACTGCCGTCGCACGCGACGCCGCAGGAAACACGAAGGTGTCCACGGCAGTATCGTTAGAGGTGTACAACAGTCCGAGCTCGTCAGATTTCCTGACGCGATGCTCCGACCCGAACGTGGTGCGATGCTTCGATTTCGACTCCCAGACCGAAGCGGCGCCGCATATCGATAAAGCCGGAGATGGACAGATTCGGGCGAAGATCGACAGTAGCACGTACGCGTCGGGCGGTGGCTCACTGCAGTTCCACATACCGGCGACTTCAGGGCAGAATACGGCCGGCAATTTCTGGCTGGACTTCTCAGACGACTACTCCGTGCAGTTCGGCAACGGCAGCCCGCATGGGAACGAGTTCTACATCCAGTGGAGGCAGCGCTTCGATCACGCTTTCGTGAATCTCAACACGAGCTCTTCCGGCGGTGGCGGCCAGAAGCAGGTGATCGTCGGGATGGGGTCAGCGGTCGCGAGCGGACAGAAGTTCACGGCCTACTCCTGCACCGACATGCACCTGGTGATGACCAACGCGTACTACCGCGGGCTCCCGGTGCTCTACCACAACTGCGGTACAAAAGATGGAGCCGGGTACGAAGGCTTGACCCCGATGCTCAGCTCCGGCGACAACCTGCTGCAAAACGCAGTGCAGTGCATGCGCCGCAGCGGCCCGAGCGGATTCCCCAACTGCTTCAAGTACCTGCCGGACGAATGGATGACATTCCAGCTGCACGTGAAAGCTGGTCGCGACTACAGCCCTGCGGCGGAAAGCACCGGAGCCGCTGGATGCCAAACGGATGCAACAAACCCGTGTTCGCCGAACAGTCGCAACTATCACCGTGACAGCACGGTCGAGCTGTGGATTGCGCGCGAGAACCAGCCTGCACAGCTCGTCATCAGCATCCCTGACTACGACCTCGTCCAGCACGACGTTACGGGGAACGGCATCTATCCCGGCTCGACATTCTGGACGAATAACAACATCAAGCCGCGCTACGGGAAGATTTGGCTGCTGCCGTACGAAACCGGACGCACAACCAGCGTGACGTACGAAGATGCCTATACCTGGTATGACGAACTGATCATTTCCAAGCGGCGCATTCCAGATCCGAACGTGACCACACCGAACGCGCCGGACTCGCTCAAGGCAACTGCGCTGTCTTCCAGCAGCGTGAAACTCGACTGGCGGATCAACGCAGGCCCGCACGCCGAAAGCGGCTTCAAGATTGAGCGCTGCGCGGGTGACATGTATCAGCAGTGCTATGCCGATCTGACGATGTTCACCGAAATCGCCACCGTCGGTGCCGGCGTGAACACGTATACGGACAGCACCGCAGTGCCGGGCCAGAAATACACCTATCGGGTAAGCGCGTTCAACTCGAGCGGTTCATCGAGCTACAGCAACGGTGCCATGAATGTTCCGGGTCAGCCGAGCGACTTGGTGGCGACCGTCGGACCCGCAGGAACGGCGGCGTTGAAGTGGGTGCGGAACGCGCCTCTGGTGGAAACCGGATTCGTCATCGAACGCTGCGCGGGCATGTTCTCTTATTCCGCGACTGCACCATGCAATTCGGGCAGCGCGTTCACGAAGGTAGGCCAGGTGGGAGCCGGGGTCACCACGTTTACGGACACGGGTCTCACGCCGGGCACCACTTACACGTGGAGGGTAAAGTCGTTCAACAGCGCAGGGAGCTACAATACGTGGCAGAATACTTCGGACGCGTATAGTAACAAGGCGTCTGCGACAGCCCAGTGATTCTGAAATCGGCAAGAATTGTAAGCCTTATTTCGCTGCTTGTAATTGCGGTGGGGACCGATGCTCAATCGGTGTCTCCGCCGCAATCGCCTTCTGCGACAATCGCGCCAACAGTGGGCTGGCATGCAGTTCCGGGCACATCACTGAAAGAGAGCGGCGCGTGTCCACCGAACGGTTTCGGAGGCGATTCATACGACTTCTCGTCAGCCTGCCGCAACGTCATCCGGGCATGGAGCGGCGCCATTGCAGACACCAACCGCAATCGCCTTCTGCTCTGGGGCGGTGGGCACAGCGACTACGCCGGGAACGAGATCTACCTGCTCGACCTGAACTCGCGCCCGGTCTCATTGCGCCGCGTGAAGGACCCCACAGTTCCCACTAACAGCCCTGCAAATAACCCCTACTACAAGGAAGCATCGGGATGCGTTTACGGGATACCTCCCGTGAAGACCGCCGATGTGCCGCCTGGTCCGGGACCAGAGCCTAACGCGGTTCACACCTACGGCGGCCTGGCGTACATCGCCCATGCGGACTCTATGTTTGCGGTGGGTGGTTCACTGGCCTGTGGCCCTGGGAATGGATCGCGGGAGACGTGGACCATCCGTCTTGACCGCCTGTCGAACCAAAGTAAGTGGCGGCGGCATCACGATGTGCAAGGTCCGTTGCCGGGGTCAGAAGGCGGAAACACCATAGGCATTGCTGCGGATTACGACCCGAACAGCGGCTTGGTTTTTATTTCCGATTCGGCCTCGCTTTACGCCTTTGACTACGCACGAAATGCATACAAGCGGGTGCTCGGCTCTGGACAACTCGTGACAAGCGGCAGGCTCTCGGGAGGCATTGATGCTCCTAGAAAGCTTTTCGTGCTGGTCGGCAACTGCGGCAAAGGAAACTGCGGGCCTGGAAGTGGAGTATTCGCCGTTGACATCGCAGACCCGGCAAATGCCAAAGTCCAGAACTGGACCGCGGGAACTATGAGCGATTCGATATGCGCCGAGTTTCTTGCGGGCGGAGCAACACCGCTAAATAGCGGCGCAGCTCCGGGTTTTGCATACGACTCGGTCGCGAAGTCTTTCGTGGGATGGCCGAACAGTGGCAGCACCGTTTACATCCTTACGCCTGAACCTGCCGGTAAACGCTTGCGATGCGAAAAGCGCGAGTTCGTTGACGGACCGCCGCATTCATCGCATGCTGGCCCACGCACGTCGAATGGAACATTCGGACGCTTTCGTTACCTGCCGCACCTCGATCTGTTTGTTCTCGTCAATGATTGGGATATTCCCGCGTATCTGCTGAGGCTGCGCTGACGAAAGCGCAGCCGTCACGCGTCTCCGCGACGCGCATCAGCGCAGGCGCAGGATGTAGGCCGGGATGTTCCAGTCGTTCACCACAACGAAAGCATCAACGGCAGGGAAATACCGGAATCTGCCGAACGTTCCCGTGGTTGAGTTGTTCATTCCGTTGTAGTGCGCGGAGTTGGGCGGGCCGCCCGGATAGGTCACCTTGTCGCACGTGAGCTTCTTGTTCACCTTGTCAGGCGTAATCAGGTAAACGGTGTTGCCCTGGTTGGGCCAGCCGACAATCTTGTTCGATACCGGATCGAACGCCAGTCCGGGATAGGCGCCGTTCAGCGGGTAGAGCGGATTCGCTCCGCCTGCCAGGAACTCGGCACACTCTGAGTCCGAGAGCGTCGCGCCAGTCCAGTTCTGTCCGATTGTCGCTTCCGGATTTGAGAGGTCGGCAACCCTCACACCGTTGTTGTTCGTGCAAACGGCGTTGTCGCAGTGTCCCAGCGCGACGAAGAGCCGCCGCGCCGGATCGACTACTCCGTTCATGTAGATGCTCGTCCAGAAGCCGTAATCCGGAGTGATCTTGCGATACGTATTCGTCGCGTAATTGAAGGTGAATAACGCACCGCTATCGGACAGAAACACCAGGCCGGTGTTCGGGTCGTAATCCGCGACCACTCCGTATGTGCCGCCCCCAGTGTGCGCGCCGGGTTTGGGCCCGATGAGGCCGAGGTCATGGAAGGTCCACGGTGTGGTGTGTGTCAGATTACTCGTGGCAATGCTCCATGTGCCGTTGCCGCCGTTTCCCGGCCCGCAGGCTAGCGATCCGCCAAAGACGAACATGCGCTCGACATTCGCCATGTATGCCAGTCCTGAATATGTTTCGCGGCTGTTCGGCGCGGTTTGCGGAGCGCTGGCGGGGAGACCCTCAACGCAGGTCTGCTTAGTCAGGAAGTTTGTCGGTACCGTTGGGTCCTTCAATCGCTTCAGCGTCGGCGGGGTGGCGTTGAGGTCCAGTGCATAGATCTCGTTGCCGTAGTAGTTGTCGTGTCCCCCACCAAAAATGAGCAGACGGTTGTTCTTCGTGTCTGCGACCGCACCGTTCCATGCGCGGATAACGTTCTTGCAATAGCTGGAGAACGCATAAGCATCCCCGCCGAAGTAATTCGGCGGGCAAGCTCCCGACCCCTGTAAAGAGGTCGTTGATGGCAGCGCGTGCCATCCGATGCCAGTGGGAAGCAAGGATGTGTTAACCGTCAACGTGGTTGAGCCGGTGACTCCACCGTAGGTCGCCGATATCGTCGTGGTTCCCGTAGCCTTGGCCGTTGCGACTGCTGAACTGCTGATGGTAACGACTTGCGTATTGCTCGACGTCCACTGTGCCGCTGACGTCAGGTCCAAGGTGGAACCGTCACTGTAATGCCCGGTGGCCGTGAATTGCACTGTCGCGTTCACCAGCACGCTTGCATCGACGGGCGCGACAGTTATCGAGTTCAAGGTCACGACGGTACCCGTGCCGCTCAGGTTAACGCTGACAGGCGCACCGGCGCTGTGCGCAATGGTCAGAGCACCCATGCGTGTGCCTGCCGCAGTAGGCGCGAAGGTGACGGCGACGCTGCACGAGGAGCCTGCGGCAAGCGTGGCCGGCAGCGTACCGCAGGTGTGTCCGAAACTGAATTCGGCGCTGTCGGACGAAATAGAGTCAATCGTTAGCGGAGCGGTGCCGCTGCTGGTAATCGTGATCGTTTTGGCGGAACTGGATGAGCCGACAGGCTGATTCCCGAACGTCACATCGCTCGGGGCTACTGAGATGGCCGGAGCCGCCGGGCCGCTCACGTCGCGCAAACGTAACAGGTAAGCGGGAATGTTCCAGTCGTTGATAAGCACGAAGGCATCGAGCGCCGGGAAGTAGCGGAACCGGTCGAAAGTACCGGTTGTAGTGTTTGAGCCGCTCATCGCGGAGTTTGGGGGACCGCCAGCGAAGATGAGCTTCTCGCATCGCATTCGCTTGTTGGCGACATCTGGCGTGATGCGATACACGCTATCACCCTGGTTCGGCCAGCCGATTATCGTGCTGGTCACAGGATCGTAAGCGAGGCCAGGATATCCGGCTGTGTTCAGCGGCGTAGCTCCGCCTGCGAGGAATTCAGAGCATACGGAATCGGCCATCGTGGCTGCGGTCCAGTCTTGGCGGCCGGGGCTGGACAGATCGGCGACATACACGCCACTTCCCGAAGCGCAACTCTTCTTCGGGCAGTCACCCATCGCGATGAAGAGGTTCCTCGCCGCATCGACAACGCCGCTCAGCCGCGAGCCGATGACGAAACCGTAGGGAGGCGTGAGTCGTGAATATGTATTGCTGGGGTAATCGAAAGCGTAGAGCGCACCGCCATCTCCAACGATCACGCGTCCGCTTCTGGGGTCATGCTCGGCAATCACGGGGAAGTTGCGTCCGCCGTTGCTGCCCGGCTTGGGACCAAGAAGAGTCGGGTCGTGGTGACGCCAGGGGCTTCCGTTCGAGAGGCCGTCGGTGGGAATGGTCCAGGTGTGCTGGGTGCCGTTGCCGGACGAACAGGCAAGGGAGCCACCAACAATGAACAGCCTGTTCGGGCCGGGAATGAAAGCAAGTCCACCGTAGCTGGCGCGACTGTTGGGTGCCGTCTCGGGCGCAGCGGCGGGCAAGCCTTCCGCGCAGGTGCTTCGAGTGGAGAAATTGGTCGGAACCGCCGGATCTTTGATGCGCTTTAGGGCGAGCGATGGAGCGGTGAGGTCGAGCGCGTAGATTTCATTGCCGTAGTAATTTCCGCTTCCGCCACCGAAGAGCAGCAGTCGATTGTTGACCGTATCAGCCGCCGCTCCACTCCATGCGCGAATCACGTATTTGCACTGGGAGCTGAAACTGTAACTGTCACCGCCGAAGTTGTTCGGTGGACATGCGCCAGAACCCTGTAGCGAGGTCGTCGAGGGCAGTGGGTGCCAGCCTATTCCTGTGGGCAAAGAGGAGGACTGCGCGGCTGCCGGCAAGCTGCAAAGCACAACCAACAGGACGAGAGCGAACGCCCGGTGAGTCATATCTTTCTCCGACGTCAAAGAACTTACCGCGCCGGCAATGGCCTCGCGGGGCTGGCTAACGGCCCTCTCGCGACTTACGCACCACGCTGCATCGCAATCGGCTGCCTGCCAGGGAACTGTTCCAAGCGCACGAGATCGATGAGCAGTTGATCGCCCGTCATCATCTCGATGATCTGCTCGCGACTAAGACTGTTTGTGCCGAGGAGCACTACCTCGGAACGCCTGACGGTCTCTTTCCAATCGTGAACCAGTAGAGACCCAATCTGCGGAATCGTCTCCTGGATAAACTGACGGTTTGACCCAATCAATTGTCCGAGGGAAACGGCGTCGTCCCAAATCTGCATCTCCCGCCCTTCACCCAGCAGGCGTTTTGCGATGTGTACCATCGGGCTTTCGCGCAAATCGTCGGTGCCGCTCTTGAAACTCAAACCAAGCACTGCCACCTTGCGCTTGCCGGTCGCAAGGACGCGCTCAATCGCGCGTTCCATATGCTCGGAATTGCTCGGCAGTATGGATTGCAGCACGGGCAACTTCAGGTCGAGTTCCTTCGCGCGGTAGTTAAGCGCCCGCAGATCCTTAGGCAAACACGAGCCACCGAAAGCGGCTCCCGGCGTGAGATATGCACGCGAGATGTTCAGGCGAGTGTCGGCCTTGAAGATGTCCATCACCATCTGCTTATCGACGGCGACTTCATCGCAGATGGTCCCGATCTCGTTTGCAAACGCAACCTTCAGCGCATGAAATGCGTTGCAGACATACTTGACCATTTCGGCCGTTGTCGCGGTCGTCTCGAATATCTCCGAAGGTGCCCATGTGTAAAGTGCGCGGATGTCGCGAAGCGGAGTACCGAGAGTGCTGCCAATTACTGTGAATGGCGGCTCGAAGAAGTCACTCACCGCGCTTCCTTCGCGGAGAAACTCCGGATTGAAGCAGACCCCGAAATCTGTGCCTGCCTTCTTGCCGCTCGCCTTCTCCAGCGATGGGATTACGACCGATTCACAGGTGCCCGGTAGAACCGTGCTGCGGAGGACGATCCAGTGGAACGAGTCTTTGTGACGCAGTGCCTGGCCGATCTGCTCGCAAACGCGCTCAATTGCAGCCAGGTCAAGTTTTCCGTTGCGTTGGTTCGGAGTGCCCACTGAGATGAATGAAATGCTGGACCGTGCAACTGCATCGTTGACGTTGGTCGTTGCGCTCAGGCGGCCCGCAGAATGTGCTTCGGCGATGAGTTCCGGTACGCGCGCTTCGACAATGGGCGCCTTGCCGGACGCGATTGCTTCCACTTTCAACGGGAGTGCATCCACGCCGATTACAGTGTGTCCGAGATGAGCAAAACAGGCCGCGGTAACAGAGCCGACATAGCCAAGTCCAAAAACGCTGATTGCGCGTTCCACAGGGCATATCTCCGTATATGAAACAACTCCAGGGAGCTTGCAATTAGGCTGCCGAACAAAGGCCGATACAGGAGGCTGAGTTTCCCCTTTTGAGGAAGAACTTGCGCAAGAAATAGGAAAAGCTTTTCTTATTCGAGCAAAGTGTTAACGCTCCTGTGCGTTTCGTCGGGACGCGCTGCCGTATCCCCACAATGGGGTGCAAGGCGAGAAAAGAATCTTCCTGCGAACGACTCTTCGGCTCGCGCAGACGCTTCAGCACTCCTCGCGGATTGCCGGTTTTGCG
>Ga0196976_1000317_pt1 | contig 31690 bp, 34 predicted proteins | sample S3v_513CmetaG_FD_148644 | JGI IMG/M metagenome (GOLD analysis project Ga0196976, IMG submission 148644) | Soil microbial communities from Anza Borrego desert, Southern California, United States - S3+v_5-13C | ecosystem: Environmental > Terrestrial > Soil > Desert | place: USA: California... | reverse complement strand
CCGGCGCTTGGCTCAGAACATCTTGCGGGCGCACCCGTTGGACCGGTCAATGAGCCTGAAAATGTTCAGGGCCATGATAAGCGAAGAATTCTTCTTCGAACTCTTTGCTTACATGCGATAGCCCTCCCCCTCCGGGGGAGAGGGCGAGAGGGAGAGGGAGAACACCATGGGCCTGCTGATCGACGGCCGCTGGAGCGACCAGTGGTACGACACGAAGTCCACCGGCGGCGCCTTCGTGCGGCCGGAGACGCAGTTCCGCGGCCGGGTGACGGCCGACGGCTCCACGCCGTACCAGCCGGAGGCCGGGCGCTACCACCTCTACGTGGCGCTGGCCTGCCCGTGGGCGCACCGCACGCTGATCGTCCGCGCGCTGAAGAAGCTGGAGGACGTGATCTCGGTGTCGGCGGTCGACCCGCTGATGCGCGAGAACGGCTGGGTGCTGCCGGACGGCGCCGACCCGGTGAACGGCGCGCGCTTCCTCTACAAGGTCTACGCCAAGGCCAGGCCCGACTACACCGGCCGCGTCACCGTGCCGGTGCTGTGGGACCGCAGGACCGGCAGCATCGTCAACAACGAGTCCGCCGAGATCCTGCGCATCCTGAACACCGCGTTCGACGAATTCGGCGACGCGCGGCTGGACTTCTACCCGGCCGAACTGCGCGATGAGATCGACCGCGTCAACGCCTTCGTCTACGACCGCGTGAACAACGGCGTCTACAAGGCCGGCTTCGCCACCAGCCAGGAGAAGTACGAGGCCGCCTTCGACGCGCTGTTCGGCGCGCTGGACGAGCTGGACGCGCGGCTGGCCACGCAGCGCTGGCTCGTCGGCAACCGGCTGACCGAGGCGGACATCCGCCTGTTCACCACGCTGGTGCGCTTCGACGCCGTGTACGTCGGGCACTTCAAGTGCAATCGGCAGCGCATCGCCGACTACGCCAACCTGTCCGGCTACCTGCGCGACCTGTACCAAGTGCCCGGCGTCGCCGGCACGGTGGATTTCGACCACATCAAGCGGCACTACTACGCCAGCCACACCATGATCAACCCGACCGGCATCGTGCCGAAGGGTCCGGTACTGAACCTCGACGCGCCGCACGGGCGCGGGCGGCTGGGGCCGGAGGCGCTGGCGTGACGCCGGCGATTACTGCGCCACCGGCAGGGTGATGCGGATGCGGAATCCCTTGCCGTCGCGGCGGTTCTCGCCCTGGATCTTGCCGCCCACCGCCTCGACGTTGCGGCGCACGATCCACAGGCCGATGCCGAAGTGCGTGCCCTCCGCCGTCTGCCCGGTGGGGTCGTCGGCGGGCATGCCCTTGCCGGCCTCGCGCTGGGAGAAGTAGCGCTCGAAGATGCGCGGCAGGTTGGCGGGATCCACGCCCGGCCCTTCGTCCTCCACCGTCAGCTCGGCGCGGTTGCCGTGGCGCATCAGGCGCACCTGCACCGTGCCGTTCTCCGGCGAGAAGCTGACCGCGTTCTCGACGATGTTCTCGACCACCGTCTCCAGCAGGTCCTCGCTGGCGCGCACCACGACGCCCGCCTCGACGGTGGAGCGCATGTGCAGCCGCCGTTCGGCCAGGAGGCCGGTGTAGCTGTTGGCCATGCGCTCGACCAGGGCGGACAGGTTCACCTTGCGGCGCGGCGGCTCCAGCAGGTCGGCGGTCGCCTCGTCCATGCGGCGGGTGGAGGAGACCAGCCCGTCCAGCTTGTCCACGGACCGCTCGATCATCGCCAGTGCGCGCTGGCAGCGGGAGTCGTCGGGCGGCAGCGCGCGGCGCAGCGGCTCGGACGACTGGCGGATGACGGCGATCGGCGTCTTGAAGGCGTGCGCGTTGTCCTCCGCCGCGCGGCGGAGCAGGAGCGCGGATTGGCGGAGCGAGTCGACCAGCCGGTCGAAGTCCTCGGCCACGCCGGCCAGTTCGGGGACGGTGTTGCGCTCGGCGAACGACGCGGTGCCGGCGTCGCCGTTGACGATGCCGCGGGCCAGCGCGCCGAAACGGTGCAGGTTGCGCCACACGCCCAGCAGGACGGCGAACACCAGGATCGCCATGATGACGTAGATCAGCGCGGCGGCCTGCACCACCGGCGTCTTCCAGTAGGGCCGGCCGAGCGAGGAGCCCACCCACCCTTCGGTGGCGTGGCTGGTCACCAGCGCCCAGCAGCCGAACGACGTCTTGATCGGCGTGACGGAGCTGAGCACCTCGACCCCGCCCGAGGTGCGCGGGACGCGCATCGCCAGCGGCTCGTTGCCGGCACAGCTGACGCCCAGGCGGGCGAGCACGCCCTGTTCCAGCAGTTGGCCGCGCTCGGCGTCCAGGTCGGCGATCGGCACGTGCGGGGCCGACGCCACGTAGAAGAAGCCGTCGCCGCCCGACAGCGTGCGCGGCTGCACCAGAAGGCGCAGGCGCGTGCGTTCGTCGGCGAAACGGGCTAGCGACGCGCCCAGCTGCGGCAGGGCGGCGCGGTCGGCCCGCGCCAGTTCGGGCTCAAGGGCCCGGGCGATCAGGGTGCCCTGCTGCTCCGCGCTTTGCAGGAGCAGTGTCTGGCTCACCTCGTCGGCGCGCCGGAACTGATCGTAGATCAGCGCCGGCACCGCCACGAACACGATGGTCAGCAGCGTGACCTGGCCAGCCAGGGAACGCCACAGCCATCCGATCCTCGACTTACTCCGCGGCTGCGGGAGCGCCATTGACCATGCCAACGTCGACGTCCTCCTCATGCACGCCGGCGCCCTCGCCGTTGGTGCCATCACCCCAGCGGTAACCGAAACCGGGGTAGTTCTCAATGCAGTCGAACTGGCCGTCGACCGCACGGAACTTCTGGCGGATGCGCTTGATGAAGGCGCGCACGTTGGCACGGTAGCCCGACGGGCCGTAGCCGGCCACGAAGCCCTTGCCGTGCACGAGGTCGTAGATCTCGCGGTAGGACACGTCCTCGTCCGGGCGCGTCGCCATCAGCTTGACGATGTTGAACTCGGTCAGCGTCAGGTCGATGCGCTTGCCGTCCCACAGGGCGCGGCTGTTGTCGAGGCGCAGTTCCAGCTTGCCCAGGGCGTACACGGGCTGGGCCTGTTCGCCGCCCTCCTCCGTGGAGCCCTTGATGCCGTCGATGATGAGGCGCATGCGCTTCAGCAGGATCGACAGGCTGCGCGACTTCTCGACGAAGTCGAGGGCACCGCCGGACAGTGCGGCCTCCTCATAGATCTGGTCGGACAGCACGGTGAGGAAGATCACCGGCACGTCGATGCCGCGGGCGCGCATCTGGCGCAGCACGTCGATGCCGTCCAGCTTGGGCATGCGCCAGTCCAGGAGGACGATGTCGACCTGACCGCCTTCGGCGAAGAAGTCGAGCGCGGGCTCCCCCCGGTTGAAGGAGACGACCTCGTAGCCCTCGTCGGCGAGGTTGAGGCCGAGAGACTCGCGGAACAGGTCGTCGTCGTCGACCAGCGCCACGCGGGCGATACCGGCGTTAGTCATTGCGGCCGTCCCCGGCTTGGGCGAGGAGATGGGCGAAGCATCGTTGATCGACATCTGGGACATTCTCGCTGCTCTTCATGTCGTAGGAGAGGGCTCGGAAATCCTGGGTCGTCATGTCCATGAAGAAGAACACCTTGAGCGAACACGTGCCCTTGGCGTAGCGCCAGACCTTGGCGGGGGCTTCCTCCTCCGTCGAAACGGGGACACCCAGGAGACGGCGGGTCTGGCCCTGGTCCAGCCCGACGAGAGCCTCGGGATCGATCTTGCCGGTGGCGGCGAGCGCCTGGCCGGCGGCGGGTCGGGGCGGCGTCGGCGCGGTCGGCGCCTCGCTCGCACGAATGGGCGGTTTCACCTTGGGAGGCGGCGGCTGGATCAGCGCCAGCTTGCCCGGCGCCCCGGACGACGTGGCGCCGGGGTCGGACGTCATGGTGGGGCCGGGGCACCCGGCCAGCAGCAGAACCGCCAGCCCGAGACCGATCCCGTTGCGCCGGAGTCCCGCTCCGGCCCAGGCCACTTCGCGCATGGCACCCGTCATGGTCATCGTCATGGTCCGGGCCTCTCAAAGCATCGTGGTTGGACTCATGGGCGGCGAACTCGTCGTGCTCTGCTGCCCTTGTCGTCCGGTGCCACAAAAATCAGGCCATCCTGGTTAATGCTGGGTTAAATCAGAGGTTCGTACCCCTTTTTTGCGCCCATCCTCATGCGTTTTTCTGACACAGGCGGCGGAGGCGGCCATCGCTTACAATACGGTTGGCGATTGCGGAGAAAGTATTTCGATTTTCAATCAACTTCGCAGGTGAACGAACGATCCCGCTGCGCGTGCCGCGTGTTTTCGCGGCCGGCGATGTGCGCCGCATTTGAGGCGTGCGGGACGTTGGGTTTTCGCTGGCGCTCAACCCAACCTGCGGACGCGCGCACGCACCGGCATGCTGGGCTGAGCGCCAGCGAAAACCCAACGTCGGAGATGTCTGGGGGGACCCCGGAAAAGCAATCGGCGGCGAAGCCACCCGGGTCTGGCTTCGCCGCCGTTCAGTCGGATGGGCAACATCGCCTTTGCGAAACCGCACGGGGGCGGTTCATGGAGTTGCCGCTGGCAATCCGACCGTCTAGCCGGCCGGTCCGAAGACCGGTCGGTGTTGTGATTCCGATGCTGTCAAAGCACCATCACTCACAGGACTGAGCGTGCTCCTCCGCACGGGTTCCGTCAAGAGAGATCCCTTCAGCGAATACGTGGAATGTCTCTCTTGCGAGGATAGCCGAAGGGGGTTAGCACCTGTTGCAAGGAGGAATCGCCGCCCCGACCTCCGGGCGGCGAGGCCGGCCACGAAGACGAACGACAACGATAAACAAAGGCCGAGGTCCAGAGGTGAGGGATTCCGCGTACGCGCACGCCGTCAGCGTGCCGCGCCGGATCGTGACGGTGTTCGTGCCGTTCGCGCTGGCGTATTTCCTGTCGTATCTCTACCGCACCGTGAACGCGGTGATCGCGGACGAGCTGACGGCCTCGCTGGGCGTCACGGCCGCCGGGCTGGGGCTGCTGACCAGCGCCTACTTCATCGCCTTCGGCGCCTTCCAGCCGGTGCTGGGCATCCTGCTGGACCGCTATGGCCCGCGCACCGTGGAAGCGGCGCTGCTGCTGGTGGGGGCGCTGGGGGCGGCGGTGTTCGCCATGGGCGACAGCCTGGGCGTGCTGGCGGCCGGGCGGGCGCTGATCGGGCTGGGCGTGTCGGCGTGCCTGATGGCGGCGATCACCGCCAACGTCATGTGGTGGCCGACGGAACGCCTGCCCATGATCAACGGGCTGTTCATGGCCTGCGGCGGCCTGGGCGCGGTGTTCGCGACGACGCCGGTGCGGGCACTCCTCTCCGTCACCGACTGGCGCGGGCTGTTCCTGGGCCTGGCGGCGGCAACGGCGGCGGCGGCCGTGCTGCTCGTCGCCGTGGTGCCGGAACGGCGGCGCGAGGGGGCGGGCAGCGCCACCTGGGGCAGCATGCTGCGCGGCACGGCGGCGGTGTTCTCCAGCCGCACCTTCTGGCGGCTGGCGCCGCTGCCGACCCTGATGCAGGGCGTCTTCATGACCTACATCAGCCTGTGGGCCGGCCCGTGGCTGCGCGACATCGACGGGCTGGACCGCATGGCGGTCGCCGCCCACCTGCAATACGCGGCGCTGGCCATGGTGGCGGGCTTCGCCGGCTTCGGCATGGCGGCGGACGCGCTGCGCCGCGTCGGCCTGCCGCCGACCGTGGTGTGCACCACGGGCGCGGCGCTGGGCATCGTGGTGCAACTGGCGATGCTGTTCGACGCGCCGATCCCGCCGGCGGTGGCGTGGGTGCTTTACTCCTTCTTCGCGGCGGCGGGGGTGATGGTCTTCGCGATCATGTCGCAGAGCTTTCCGGCGGCGCTGGCCGGCCGTGCCAACACCGCGGCCAACCTGATGATGTTCGCCGTCGCCTTCACCTTCCAGTCGGCCATCGGCGCGGTGATCGGCGCCTTCCCGCCGCCGGACGGGGGCGGCTATTCGCCGCAGGGCCACCACGCGGCGATGGCCGGCGTCGTGGCGCTGGAGGTGGCGGCGCTGCTCTGGCAGCTGTGGCCGCGCCGGGCCGTGGCGGCGGAGACGAAGCCGGCGGAGTGATCTGGCGAAATGATCTGGCGGAGTGATCAGGCCGTGACGTTGACGGTCGGCTGCACGGCGCCGGGATCGACGGCGGCGACGCTGGTGTCGGCGCCGACCGTGGTGTCCAGCAAGGCACCGGCGATGTCGTCCGCCGTGATGCCGGAGTCCATGGCCACGCTGCGCAGGTCCTGCACCTCCTCGCGCGCGGCCTCCAGCGTCTTCTCGTCCTCCTTGAAGCCCTCGCGGCGCTCCTTCTTGCGCGTCTCGTCGGTTTCCAGTTCGTTGGCGGCCTTGGCCTCGGTCAGGACGTTCTTGGCGACGGCGATCACGCGCTCGATGCGGCGCGCGAAGGCGTCCGCCTCCTTGTAGCGCGACATCTTCGCCTCGCCGTCGGCGAACATCTTCTGGACGAGCTGCTGCGCCTTGCCGCCGGGCGCCTCGGTCGCCGGCAGCATGCCCGCCTGCGCGAGGCCCATGATGCTCTGGGCGAGGTCCAGCATCTCCTGCGGGACGATATCCTGCGCGGCGTCCTGCGCGGCGTTCTCGGCCGGCACGCTGCCGTCGGCCGGAACGTTCGCGGCCGTGGGCGGCGGGGCGGCCGCCGCCTGGGCGGCGTCGCCATTCATGCCGCCCATGCCGATACGCACCTCGACGCTGGTTTCCACCGAGGCGATGGTCACGGTGGTGACGGTGGTCTCGCGGGTGACCTCGATCGAATTCCCGGTGGTGGCCCCCTTCCCCGCCGCCGCGGCGGCCGACACGCCCAGGGAGAACTCCTTGGCCGCCTTGCCGGCCTCGCGGGCCAGCTGGGCCGCCTCGCGCGCCAGCTGGGCCAGCTTCTCGCGGTCGCCGCGGGCGGCGGCGAGGCGCGCCTCCTGCCGCAGTTCCTGGATCCGCCGCTCGGCCTTCTGCAGGCGCTCCTCGGCGGCGGCCTTGGGGTTGTTGATGCGCCGGGCCTCCTCCATGGCGGTCATGGCGGAATGCGCGTCGCGCAGCCGGTCGGGATCGAGGTAGGAGCGCGCCCGCTCGGCCTGCGCCTTGTCGGCCAGCGAGGCGGGGCCAAGCTCCTTGCGGTACTTGTTGTCGGTCTTTTCGAACAGCGCTTCGTTGGCCTTTTCAAAGGCCTTGCCCGCCTGGCGCATGCGGAGCATGCCGGCCTGGGAGTCCCCCAGGATCGAGAAGATGCCGCTCATGGTCCACCCCTCCCCGTACGCGCATAGGTTTAGCACAATCGGCCGGGCACGTCAAAAATTCGCACTTTGTTTACCAAAGCCCACGCTCCCGTCGCGGGTCATACTCGCGGAACGCGATTCAACCACTTGGCGGGCTCCCCTCGGAACCGCGCCCCCTCCCCCTTGTTTATGAGGGCGAGTTTCCGCGTCGACGCGCGAGGCGACGCGTCTTGCCGGTCACGAACGAGATCTCTGAGGAGGAACAATCCATGGCAACGCGCGACACGTCGGACCAGGGCCGCCCGAACCGCAACGCGAGCGAGCCCTTGAACCGCGCGCAGGACGAAGCCCAGAACCTCGGCCGTCAGGCGGCGCAGAGCGGCCGCGACGCCCTTCAGGCCGGCCGCGAGCAGATGAACGAGCACATGGGCGTCGCCCAGCACCGCATCCGCTCCCTGCTGGAGCAGCAGTCGCACCGTGCGGCCGACCAGCTGGGCGGCGTCGCCCAGGCGCTGCACGCCGCGGCCGAGCGACTGAACGAGGAGAACAACGGCACCGCCGCCCGCTACGCCGGCCAGGCGGCGCAACGCATCGACGACGTGGCGGAGATGCTGCGCCATTCCACGGTCGACGACATGGTGGCGCAGGTCGAGGGCTTCGCCCGCCGCCAGCCGGAGGTGTTCATCGGCGGCGCCTTCGCGCTGGGCTTCCTGTTCGCCCGCTTCATCAAGAGCTCCGGCGACCGCCAGCGCCACGGGCAGATGATGGCCCGCCAGCGTGCCGCCGGCACCTCCACCGCGTATGACTTCAGCCAGGAGCGGTCGACCATCGGCGGCTCCTACCCGGCGGGCGGGCGCGCCACCGGCACGGGCGGCACCGGCATGGGTGGTCCGGGCATGGGCGGCACCGGCATGGGTGGCCCGGGCACCGGCGACTTCGGCGGGCGGACGCGCACGGCGGGCCCGTCCGGCGTCGGCGGCCGGGCGGGTGCCGGCAGCACCTCCGGCATCGGCGGCACCTCCGGTGCGGGCAACGCGGGCGGCATGGGCAACGCGGGCGCTTCGGGCACCGGGGCGGCCTCGTCCACCGCAGCGGCCGGTACGCGCAATGCGGCCGAACTGATGGCCGGCGGTTCGCCCGAGCCGACCAAGACCGGCTCCAACACGGGCACGGGCAGCAACGCCAACACCGGCGCCAACGCCGGCGCCGGCAAGCCCGACACCCAGCACCCCGGCGTCACCAAGGCGGTCAACGTTCCTGACGAGACGCTGACCTCGACCTCGGCCACCGGGTCCAAGCCGCAGGAGACGATGCCATGAGCGCCGCCGAGGACTACCGCGGCCAAGGCTACGACCCGCGGCAGGAACGGCCGATCGCCGGGCTGTTCGCCGACCTGTTCCGCGAGACCGCGACGCTGATCCGCACGGAGATCGAGTTGGCCCGGACCGAGCTGGCCGCCAAGGCCGGCGAGGCGGCCGGGGGTGCTGCCTTTGTCGCGGCGGGCGGGCTGGTCGCCTTCCTGGGTGCCATCTTCCTGCTGGCGGCGGCGACGCTGGCGCTGGCGCAGGTGGTGGCGCCATGGCTGGCGGCGCTCATCGTCGGCGGCGTGGTCACCGCCATCGGCGTGGTGCTGATGCTGATGGGCCGCAACCGTCTGCAGCCGCGCAACCTGCAACCCGAACGCACGCTGGAAACACTGCGCGAGGACAAGCGCTGGGCGCAATCCCAGCTGAGCCGCTGACAGGCGAACGATGAGTGACAAGCCGAACGACGCCCGCGACGAGCGCGACCTTGACGGGATGCAGCGCGACATCCGCGCCAGCCAGGCACGGATCACCGACACGCTCGACACCCTCAAGCGCCGCCTCGACCCCCGCCATCTGATGGAGCAGACCATGAACCGCACCGACAACCGGATGGGCAACGACCGGAGCCGCAACCCCCGGTCGGGTGATTACCGGCAGCAGGACGGCCGGCAGCAGGACAGCAGCTATGGCAGCGCGATGACGCACAGGCTCAGCAGCGGCGCGTCGTCGATGGGCGACATGGTCCGCGGCAACCCGGTGCCGATGGCCATGATCGGCCTGGGCGTCGGCTGGCTGCTGCTGTCGCGCACCGGCTACGACCACCGTCTGGTCGACAACCGCTACGTCCACGGCGTGCGCGACGGCGCCGGCTCGGCCGCGCGCTACGCCCGCGACACCTTCTACAGCGCCGCCGACCGCGTGCGGCACACGGCCAGCGACGCCTACGACGCCGCCAGCAACGCCGTCGGCAACATGACCGAGCGTGCGGGCGACGCCTACAGCAGCGCCTACGAAGGGGCCCGCGGCATGGCCCGCGCCAACACCGGCGGCGGGGGCCGGCAGGCCGCGCAGTCCTCCGGCCCGGGCATGGTGAGCCGCGCCACGCACAGCCTTTGGGACATGGTGGAGGACCATCCGCTGGTGGCCGGCGTGATGGGCGTGGCGCTGGGTGCCGCCATCGGCGCCAGCATCCCGTCGACCCGTTATGAGAACCGCTGGGTCGGCGATTACGCCGACCAGGTGACCGACCGCGCCAAGGAACTGGCGCAGGACGCCGTGGAGCGCGGCGCCCGCGCCGCCCGCGCCGCCGCCGAGGCGGCCCGCGAGCACGTCACGGAAGCCGCCTCCGACGTCCAGAACGCCGCGCGCGACGAGATCAACCGTTCCTCGTGACCGGTTGATAAACCCGAGGTTGGGTGGTCCATCCTTCGGCGGCTCCGCACCCTGGCGGAGCCGCCGTTTCTTTGCGAGCACAGGGTGTACGAACGATATCGAATGCGCTTCCGGCGCCAGCCCGGTTTGCACTATCGTGCAGCGGCATGAGGGTGGACCGCTCGTCCACCCGCGACGGGGGCGAACGGTAGGACGATGGCGGAACAGTGGGATTCGAAGCCGGTCTGGCTGTCCATGGTCATGGTCGGCATCCTGGCGGTGGCAGCCGGCGAGGCCTTTCCCGGCAAGGCGCCCCAGAAGACGCCGTCCGAGCCTCCGCGCGCGGAACGGCCGGCGGACCCGCTGACGGACGCAGTGGCCGTGGCCCGCGGCGCCTCCACCACCCCGGTGCCGCCCGTTCTGCTGGCCCGCGCCGATTGGGAGAGCTACGCCGCCGAAACCCGCGCGGCCCGCGCCGAGGCCGCGGAGGCCGCCCGCGCCGCCGGGGAAGCCCGCCTGCGCGCCGCCGTCGACGACGCCGTGGCGGCGATGCGGACGCAGGTCCCCGCCTTCGCCGCGTGGCGATTCTCGTTCTTCACCACCTACCGGCTGACCTTCACGGCGCTCAGCGGCGCCGTCACCGGCAACGATCCGATGGAGGCCGCGCGCGCCTTCGTGGGCGAGCGGTTCCGGGACATCGTCCTGAACCCGGACCTGCTGCGCGAACGCCTTGCGCGGGCGGTGGCGGACGTCGACACCGACGTCGCCGCGCGCCGCGCCGCGTTCGTGGCCGAGCGCAGCGCCGCCTTCGACCGGCTGGCGGCGCTACGCACGCTGTCGCCCGGCAAGGCCGCCGTGCCGGCCGTGGTGTCGGAGGCCGACGCGCTGGAGCTGCCCACCCCCGACCCGCTGCGCCCGGACACGCCGCTTCCCGACCCGACCGCCAGCGTCGGCTGGATGGCGCAGGAGGAGGCGCTCGTCCTGGTCGGGCGTCAGGCGGCGCGGCGCGGCGCCGGCCTCGCCGCCGAACCCGTGCTGCTGGCCGCGGCACCCGCCGCCCTGATCGATGCCGCCCCGCTGCTCGCCGGGCCGGCCGTCGGCGCGGCCGCCTTCGCCGCCAGCCTCGCCGTCGAATACGCAATGGTCAAGCTGTGGGAAGCGGAGGAGAACGACGCCCTGACGGCCGCGGCCGGGCAGGCCCTGGACCAGTACCGCGACGCGCTGCTGGCCGCCGCCCTGCCGGCCGCCGCGACCATCGCCGCAAGCTCGCTGGGTGGGCTTGAGTCGGGCGGGCTTGAGCGGGGCAAAACAGCCCCTTGATAGCCGAGTGTTTTTGAGGGATATTCCGGCTACGCCTTTCGCTTGACAAATCCCCTTAATGTCCCACTTAATCAGTACCGTATTGGTCCTGATTGAGGGCGGGCATGATCCGGCTCAGCAAGCTCACCGATTACGCCATCGTGGTGATGAGCGAAATGGCGCGCCGCGTCGGCACGGTGCACACCGTGGCGCAGCTGGCCGACCGCACCGGCGTGCCCGCACCGACCGTCGCCAAGCTGATGAAGAGCCTGACGCCCGCCGGGTTGACGACCTCGCACCGGGGTGCGGCCGGCGGCTATGCCCTGACCCGCCCGGCGACCGACATCACCATCGCCGACATCGTCGTGGCCCTGGACGGCCCCATCGCGCTCACCGCCTGCGTCGAGGGTGCCGGCGAGGAGTGCGGGGTGGAGAGCCTGTGCCCCATGCGTGGCGGCTGGGAAAAGATCAACGCGGCCATCCGCGGCGCGCTGGAACAGGTGACGCTGGCCGACATGATGATGCCCGCGTGGGCGCCGCCGCCCGGCGAGGCGCCCGTGACGCGCGCCGCCGCCCGGGCCGGCTGACCCGCACCGTTCCTCGCCCTTCGCCCTTCGGACGAAACGCTTTTCTTTCCAGGAGTTCGCACACCATGGCTGGCACGTCGGAAACCGTCGAGCAGGTCCGCGCCGTCACGGAGCAGAAGTACAAGTACGGCTTCGCCACCGACATCGAGTCGGACATGGCGCCGAAGGGCCTGAACGAGGACATCGTCCGCTTCATCTCGGCCAAGAAGGAAGAGCCGGAGTGGCTGCTGGAATGGCGCCTGCGCGCCTTCCGCGCGTGGCAGTCCATGGAGGAGCCGCACTGGCCGAAGCTGGACTACGGCCCCATCGACTACCAGGACGCGCACTACTACGCCGCGCCCAAGATGAAGAACAAGCCGAAGTCCCTGGACGAGGTCGATCCGGAGCTGCTGAAGACTTACGAGAAGCTGGGCATCCCGCTGAAGGAGCAGGCGATCCTGGCCGGCGTCGAGGGCACCGAGGGGCAGACCCCGGCGGTGGCCGTGGACGCCGTGTTCGACAGCGTGTCGGTCGCCACCACCTACAAGGCCAAGCTGGAGGAGATGGGCATCATCTTCTGCTCCATCTCGGAAGCCGTGCGCGAGCATCCGGAGCTGGTGAAGAAGTATCTCGGCTCCGTCGTGCCCTACACCGACAACTTCTACGCGACGCTGAACTCGGCGGTGTTCACCGACGGGTCCTTCGTCTACATCCCGCCGGGCGTGCGCTGCCCGATGGAGCTGTCGACCTACTTCCGCATCAACCAGGCCAACACCGGCCAGTTCGAGCGTACGCTGATCATCGCCGACGCGGGCAGCTACGTCAGCTACCTGGAAGGCTGCACGGCGCCCAAGCGCGACGAGAACCAGCTGCACGCCGCGGTGGTCGAGCTGGTGGCGCTGGACAACGCCGTCATCAAGTACTCGACCGTCCAGAACTGGTATCCGGGCGACGAGAACGGTGTGGGCGGCATCTACAACTTCGTGACCAAGCGCGGTGCGTGCCGCGGCGTCAGCTCCAAGATCTCGTGGACGCAGGTGGAGACCGGCTCGGCCATCACCTGGAAGTACCCGAGCTGCATCCTGCAGGGCGACAATTCGGTGGGCGAGTTCTATTCGGTCGCCATCACCAACAACCGCCAGCAGGCCGACACCGGCACCAAGATGATCCACATCGGCAAGAACACCCGATCGACGATCGTGTCGAAGGGCATCTCGGCCGGCAAGGCGCAGCAGACCTACCGCGGGCTGGTGAAGATCCTGCCCAAGGCGGAAGGGGCGCGCAACCACACGCAGTGCGACAGCCTGCTGATCGGCGACAAGTGCGGGGCGCACACCGTGCCCTACATCGAGAGCCGCAACCGCTCCGCCCGCATCGAGCACGAGGCGACGACCGCCAAGATCAGCGAGGACCAGCTGTTCTACTGCCGCCAGCGCGGCCTGTCGGAAGAGGACGCCGTGTCGCTGATCGTCAACGGCTTCTGCAAGGAAGTGCTGAAGGAACTGCCCATGGAGTTCGCCGTCGAGGCGCAGAAGCTGGTGGGCATCAGCCTGGAAGGCAGCGTGGGGTAACGTCCATGAGCGACCACCTCTACGACAGTGATTTCTACGCCTGGACCCAGGAGCAGGCCGCACGCCTGCGCCGGGCCGCGGCGGAACGCATCAACGTCGATGTGGACTGGGAAAACGTCGCGGAGGAAATCGAGAGCATGGGGCGCAGCGACAAGCGGGAAATCGAAAGCCGGCTGGAAGAGCTGCTGCTCCACCTCGCCAAGCTCGCGTGGTCGCCCGACGCCAATCCGCGGCGCGGCTGGAAGCTGTCGGTCGCCAAGCAGCGCGCCGGCATCGCCCGCCGCATCGAGGAAAGCCCAAGCCTGAAGCACTACCCCGGCGAAGCCCTCGCCAAATGCTGGACCGACGCGCGCCGGCAGGCGGAAGTCGACCTGGACCGGAGCGACGACAGCCTGCCCGCGGCCTGCCCGTGGGACCTCAAGACCCAGATCCTGGACGCCGACTGGCTCCCCGAACACCCCGTTGCCTGACCGCCCGAGACGGCCGAAGCCCAAGACGGCCAAAGGAAGAAGACCGATGATCGAAATCAAGAACCTGCACGCCAACGTCGACGGCAAGGAGATCCTCAAGGGCATCGACCTGACGATCCAGCCGGGCGAGGTGCACGCCATCATGGGCCCGAACGGGTCGGGCAAGAGCACGCTGAGCTACGTGCTGGCGGGCCGCGACGGGTACGAGGTCACCAAGGGCTCCGTCACCTACTTCGGCAAGGACCTTCTGGCGCTGGAGCCGGAGGAGCGGGCGGCCGAGGGCGTGTTCCTGGCCTTCCAGTACCCGGTGGAGATCCCCGGCGTCGCCAACACGACCTTCCTGAAGTCCGCCATCAACGCCATGCGCCGCCACCGCGGCGAGAGCGAGCTGGACGCCATGCAGTTCCTGAAGCTGCTGCGCACCAAGACCAAGCAGCTGGGCATGACGGACGAGATGCTGAAGCGCGCGGTCAACGTCGGCTTCTCCGGCGGCGAGAAGAAGCGCAACGAGACGCTGCAGATGGCCGTGCTGGAGCCGAAGTTCGCCATCCTGGACGAGACCGACTCAGGCCTGGACATCGACGCGCTGAAGATCGTCGCCGATGGCGTCAACGCGCTGCGTGGACCGGACCGCTCCATGCTGGTCATCACCCACTACCAGCGCCTGCTGGACTACATCGTGCCGGACCACGTGCACGTGCTGGCGCACGGCCGGATCCAGCGTTCGGGCGGCAAGGAGCTGGCGCTCGAGCTGGAGAAGAACGGCTACAAGGAATTCGGCGTGAACGAGGCGGCGTGAGATGACGGTCACCCACTCCCCCCGCACCGGCGATCTGGCGCCGACCAAGCCGTACCTGGAGCAGTACGACCGCCTGAAGGCGGACCTGCCGGGTGCCGCGCTTTCGTGGCTGCGCGACCTGCGCGAGCAGGGCCGCAACCGCTTCGCCGAACTGGGCTTCCCGACGCCGAAGGTGGAGGCGTGGAAGTACACCAGCCTGCGCCCGCTGGAGAAGGTCGCCTTCCAGCCCGCAAAGCCGGCCGCCGCCGGTGCCCACTTCGACGTGCTGCCGACCGTCCGCGCGGCGGGCGAGACGGGGCCGCGGCTGGTGTTCGTCGACGGCTACTTCCGCGCCGACCTGTCGTCCGCCGCCGGCCTGCCGGCCGGCGTGCACCTGGGCGGGCTGGCGGAGACGCTGACCAAGAACCCGGAGTTGGTGGGCGAGCACCTGGGCCGCATCGCCATGTCGGACGAGCAGCGCTTCGTGGCGCTGAACACCGCGTTCCTGGCCGATGGCGCGGTGCTGCGCGTCGGTCGCGGCGTCGAGGTCGTGCCGCCCATCGAACTGGTCTTCGTCTCGCTGGGCAGCGACGACGCGCCCACCGCCTTCCACCCGCGCACGCTGCTGGTGGCGGAGCCGCAGAGCAAGGCCACGGTGGTCGAGCACCACATCGGCCTGGGCACCGGCGCCACCTTCGCCAACCACGTGGCCGAGGTGTTCGTGGGCGAGGGCGCCACGCTGCGCCATTACAAGGTGCAGCGCGAGGGCGGAGAAGCCTTCCACCTGTCGAACACCGCGGTGCGCGTGGGCAAGGACGCGCATTACGACAACTTCATCCTGACCACCGGCGCGCGGCTGGCCCGCAACGAGGTGCGCACGACGCTGGGCCAGGGTGCGACCTGCCACGTCAGCGGCGCCTACATGGTGCGCGGCCAGCAGCACTGCGACACCACCACGGTGATCGAGCACTGCGAGCCGCACGGCACGAGCCGCGAGGTCTACAAGGGCGCCATCGACGACCACGCCCGCGCCGTGTTCCAGGGCAAGATCGTCGTGCATCCGGGTGCGCAGAAGACCGACGGGCACCAGCTGAACCGCGCGCTGCTGCTGTCCGACACGGCGGAGATCGACGCCAAGCCGGAGCTGGAGATCTACGCCGACGACGTGAAGTGCAGCCACGGCGCCACCGCCGGCGAGCTGGCGGACGAGGCGCTGTTCTACCTGCGCGCCCGCGGCATCCCGAAGGAGGAGGCGCGCGGCCTGCTGATCGGCGCCTTCCTGGCCGAGGCCATGGACGAGATCCCGGAGGAGCCGATCCGCGAGGCGTTCCAGGGCTTCGTCGCCGGCTGGCTCGCGGCGCGCTGAGGGAGGGAGGGGCATGACGGGCAGCCTCTACGAAACGGACTTCTACGCCTGGGCGACCGAGCAGGCGGCGCTGCTGCGCGCCGGCAAGCTGTCGGCCGCCGACGTCGAGCACATCGCCGAGGAGATCGAGAGCATGGGGCGCAGCGAGAAGCGTGAGCTGGTGAGCCGCCTACGCGTTCTCCTGCACCATCTGCTGAAGTGGCAGCACCAGCCGTCGCGTCGTGGCAACTCCTGGCGCTTGTCGATCGCCAACGCGCGTGACGAACTGGATACGCACCTGCGCGACAACCCCAGCCTGAAAGCCGTGCTGGATCAGGCCGTGGCAGACGCCTACCGTCTGGCCCGCCGCGATGCCGCCGCCGAAACCGGCCTGACGGAAGCCACCTTCCCGTCCGAATGCCCGTACGGCTTCACGCAGATGATGGACGAGGGCTTCTGGCCCGGAGAGCAGTCATGAGCGTCACCGATATCGCCTGCGCCACCTGCTTCGACGTCGACCGCATCCGCGCCGACTTCCCGCAGCTTTCCCGCAACGTGCACGTGCGCGGGGGCAAGAAGCCCTCGCCCGGCAAGCCGCTGGTCTACCTGGACAGCGCCGCCAGCGCGCTGAAGCCGCGGCCCGTGGTGGACGCCATGGCGCGCTTCATGAGCGAGGAATACGCCAACATCCACCGCGGCGTGCACTATTTCTCGCAGACCGCCACCGACGCGTTCGAGGGCGTGCGCGACAAGGTCGCCCGCTTCCTGAACGCGCCGTCGCGCGAGTGCATCGTCTTCACCCGCAACGCGACGGAGAGCATCAACCTCGTGGCCGCCAGCTATGGCCGCACCTTCCTGGAGAAGGGCGACGAGGTCGTGCTGTCCATCATGGAGCACCACGCCAACATCGTGCCCTGGCAGCTCCTGCAGATGGAGAAGGGCATCGTCATCAAGGTGGTGCCGGTGGACGGGGACGGCGTGCTCGACCTCGACGCCTACGCCCGGCTGCTGACGGACCGCACGAAGCTGGTGGCGATCACCCACTGCTCCAACGTGCTGGGCACGCTCAACCCGGCCAAGGAGATCGCCCGCATCGCGCACGCGCGCGGCATCCCGGTGCTGTTCGACGGCAGCCAGGCGGTGGTGCATTCCACGGTCGACGTGCAGGACATCGACGCCGACTTCTACGTCTTCACCGCGCACAAGCTCTACGGCCCCACCGGCCTGGGCGTGCTGTACGGCAAGTTCGACCTGTTGAAGAAGATGCCCCCCTACCAGGGCGGCGGCGACATGATCCAGCGCGTCAGCTTCGAGGGCACCACCTTCAAGGAGCCGCCGATGCGTTTCGAGCCCGGCACCCCGCCGATATCCGAGGTGATCGGGCTGGGGGCCGCCATCGACTATGTCGAGGGCATCGGGCGCGACGCCATCGCCGCGCACGAGCACGACCTGCTGAACTACGCCACGCAGCAGCTCAGCCAGATCGAGGGGCTGCGCATCGTCGGCACGGCGCCCGGCAAGGCGGCGCTGATCTCGTTCACGCTGGACGGCATCCACCCGCACGACATCGGCACGGTCGTCGACCAGATGGGTGTCGCCGTGCGCGTCGGCCAGCACTGCGCGGAGCCGCTGATGGACCGCTTCGGCGTCGGGTCCACCGCGCGCGCCTCCTTTGCGATGTACAACACCCGCGCCGAGGCCGACGCGCTCGTGTCGTCGGTGCAGGCGGTGAAGGAGTTCTTCGGCTGATGATGGACGAACTGCGCGAACTGTACCAGGAAGTCATCCTGGACCACGGGAAGAACCCGCGGAACCTGCGCCACCCGGACGACGCCAACCGCGAGGCGCGCGGCGAGAACCCGATGTGCGGCGACAAGTTCACCGTCTACCTGAAGGTCAACGACCAGAAGGTGGTCGAGGACGTGGCGTTCGAAGGGCGCGGCTGCGCCATCTCCACCGCCAGTGCCTCCATGATGACCGAGGTGGTGAAGGGCAAGACGGCGGAGGAGGCGACGGCCCTCTTCCACACCTTCCACGACCTGTGCACCAAGGACGACCACGAGCACTGCGACCACGGCCCCGTCGACGAGGAGGCCATGGAGAAGCTGATGGTGCTGTCCGGCGTGCGCCAGTTCCCGGTGCGCGTGAAGTGCGCCACGCTCGCCTGGCACGCCATGAACGCGGCGCTGACCGGCGAAGCCAAGGCCTCCAGCGAGTAAGGGAGAACCGCGATGACCGAACCCGCTGTCGCGAACCAGGCCCACATGGAAGAGGACGGCCCCAACACGCCGGCCGCCGCCATGCTGGGCGACGCCAACGCCGACCACCCGATGGCGCACCTGATGCAGCCCATCATCGATGCGCTGAAGACCTGCTACGACCCCGAGATCCCGGTGGACATCTGGGAGCTGGGCCTCATCTACCGCATCGACGTCGGCACCGACGGTGCCGCCGAGATCGACATGACGTTGACCAGCCCGATGTGCCCGGTGGCCGGCGAACTGCCGCTTCAGGTGCAGAGCGCCGTTGCGTCGGTGGACGGCGTCACCACATGCAAGGTGGATCTGGTGTGGGATCCGCCCTGGCGCCCGGACATGATGTCGGACGTCGCGAAGATCCAGCTGGACATGTTCTAAGGGGACGAGGACGACCATGGCTCTTGCTGCCCAGAAGGCCATCACGCTGACCGACGCGGCCGCCGCGCGCATCAGGGAACTCATGGCCAAGGCTCCGGACGAGGTCATCGGCCTGCGCGTCGGCGTCAAGGCGCGCGGCTGCTCCGGCCTCAGCTACGACATCCAGTACGCCAAGGAACGGATGAAGTTCGACGAGGTGGTGGAGGACAAGGGCGTCACCGTGATGATCGCCCCGGACGCCGTGATGTTCCTGATCGGCTCGGAAATGGACTACCGCGACGACAAGTTCGAGACCGGCTTCAAGTTCAGCAACCCGAACGAAAAGGGCCGTTGCGGCTGCGGGGAAAGCTTCCACGTGTGAGCGTGCGGGCGAGGGGCCGTGGCCCCTCGTGGCCTCTATTTTTCAGGCGGCCAGCGCATGGCGCCGTGAAGGACGCGCAGAATGACGACGCTTTCACCGTCATCGTTTGCGTAGACGATCACGTACGGCAAGCCGGGCACCGCAAACTCGCGGGTGCCTTCGACGCGCCCGGTGCGGCCCATGCCTGGCAAGGCTGCCAACCGGTCGGCGACATCCAGGATGCGTCGCCCGACCCGTTCGGCGGCCTGCGGGTTTCGGGCGTCGATCCAATCACAGATGCCGAGAAAGTCGCGCCGCGCCGGCCCGGTCCACCGGACGCGCATCATTCCGCGCGGCCGTAACGCCGCTCGAACTCACCGACCATGGTCGCGTGATCGACCACGTCGCCGGATTTCCAGGCTTCGATCCCTTCGCGAACCGCGCGCGCGAATTCCTCTTCGGAGCGGATGAAGTCCCGCAGAACCTGTTCGACCAGAAGGTCCTTGGACTGGCCACGCTCGCTGGCGAGGCGCTCAAGGCTCGCGTTCAGATCCTCGCCGATGTCGGCACCAATGCGAACGGTTTTTCCCATGCGGACCTCCGGTACCGAGGATAGTACGCCGTCCAGCCGACAACAAGCCGGCGCATTACCCGCGCGGCGTGAGCACCCGCACCACCCCCGCCGCCCGCTCGATCCGCCCATCCCGTTCCAGCGCCGCCAGGGCGCGGTAGATGGCCTCGTGCGTCAGGCCGATCTCGGCGGCGATCTCCGTCCAGGGGCGGTCGAGGCGCACCGCGGGCGGCGTGCCGGAGGCCTGCAGCTTCAGCCACGCCAGGATGCGTTCGGGTGCGGCGCGGATGTTGCGCAACTCCAGCCGGGCGCGCAGGTCGCGCACCTGCGTGGCCAGCATGCGCGCGAAGGCGAGGCTTGCCCGCGGGTCGGCCTCCAGCGCCGCCAGCAGGTCCGCCTTCGGCGCCTGGGTCAGCACCGCGTCGACCTCCGCCACCGCGTCGCAGTGGTAGACGTCGGAGAACAGCGCGGCCTCGGCGAAGCCGTCGCCCGCCCGCGCCACGTGCAGCGCCACCGAGGAGCCGTCCTCCAGGTGCCGGACCAGCCGCACCCGTCCCTGCTCCACCCGGTACACCGCCACGGTGGCGTCGCCCTGGCGGAACACCGCCTCCCCCGCCGCCACCCGGCGCGTCACCAAGCGGTCCGGCGCCACCAGCCCGATCCACCCCGTTGCGGAACGCACGGCGTCCTCCCCGTCCGGATATGATCGCGATCATAGGCGCCGCCCGCAGCCGGCGCTACCCTCGTGGGCGCAACGACACCCCGGGAGGAACCGCCATGCTCCGCATCACCGTCCTGATCCTCGGCCTTTCCCTGTCCGCCGGCCCGGCCTTGGCCCAGACCGCAGCCCAGACCGCAGCCCAGACCATGGACCATTCCCACCATGCCGGCATGCAGCACGCCGGCATGCAGAACGCCGGGCCGATGCCGACGCTGCCCGGACAGGACGCCTTCGGCACCATCCAGGAGATCGTCGGCATCCTGGAGGCCGACCCGCACACCGACTGGTCCAAGGTGTCCATCGAGCGCCTGCGCGAGCACCTGATCGACATGAACGAGGTGACGCTGCGCGCGGCGTCCGCCGAGACGCCGGTGGACGGCGGGCTGCGCATGGCGGTGACCGGGACCGGCCGCACACTGGACGCCATCCGCCGCATGGTCCCGGCGCACGCCGCGCAGATGACCGGCGCGCAGGGCCGGACCTGGAAGGCGGAGCCGCAGGCGGACGGCGCGACGCTGACCGTCACCGCCGCCGACCCGAAGGACGTGCCGAGAATCCGCGCGCTGGGCTTCATCGGCCTGATGGCGCAGGGGGCGCACCACCAGGAGCACCACCTCGCCATGGCGCGCGGGCAGCTGGCGCATTGACGACGGCGGGCCTTCGGCGTCATCCGCCACTTGACCGGGTTGAAGCAGCCGTTCTACGCCACACCTAACCAGAACGCGCCACCCCCGAAGGGACGAACGAGAAGCCGCCATGGACAAGCCCGCGCCGAAGGCCATCCACCTGAAGGACTACCGCCCGCCCGCGCACCTGATCGACACGGTCGACCTGCACTTCGACCTGCGCGAGGACGCCACCACCGTGCGCGCCGTGCTGGCCGTGCGCCGCAACCCGGCCAACGAGGACATGGCGCACCCGCCGCTCGTGCTCGACGGCCAGCGGCTGGAGCTGGTGTCCGTCAAGCTGAACGGCACGGTCCTGGCGCCGGAATGCTACGCGGTGGACGCCGACCACCTGACCATCGCGCGGGTGCCGGACGCCTTCACCTTGGAGACGGTGGTCCGCATCAAGCCGCAGGAGAACACGGCGCTGGAGGGGCTGTACAAGTCCTCCGGCAACTTCTGCACGCAGTGCGAGGCGGAGGGGTTCCGCAAGATCACCTACTTCCTCGACCGCCCGGACGTGATGGCCCGCTACACCACGACCATCGCGGCGGACAAGGCGCGCTACCCCGTGCTGCTGTCGAACGGCAACCTGGTGGACGAGGGCGACGCGCCGGACGGCCGCCACTGGGCGCGCTGGGAGGACCCGTTCCCCAAGCCCTGCTACCTGTTCGCCCTGGTGGCCGGCAGCCTGCGCATGGTGGAGGACCGGTTCCGCACCCGCTCCGGCCGCGACGTTACCCTGCGCATCTACGTCGAGCCGGGGAACGAGGACAAGGTCGGCCACGCCATGGCTTCGCTCAAGAAGTCCATGACGTGGGACGAGGAGGTCTTCGGCCTGGAATACGACCTGGACATCTTCAACATCGTCGCCGTCGGCGACTTCAACATGGGGGCGATGGAGAACAAGTCGCTGAATGTCTTCAACACGAAGTACGTCCTGGCGAAGCCGGAAACCGCCACCGACCAGGATTTCCTGAACATCGAAGCCGTGGTGGCGCACGAGTATTTCCACAACTGGACCGGCAACCGGGTGACCTGCCGCGACTGGTTCCAGCTGTCGCTGAAGGAGGGGTTGACCGTCTTCCGCGACCAGGAATTCAGCGCCGACATGAACTCCCGCGCGGTCAAGCGCATCGCCGAGGTGCAGCGGCTGCGCACCGTGCAGTTCCCCGAGGATTCCGGCGCCATGGCGCACCCCGTGCGCCCGGACACCTATGTGGAGATCAACAACTTCTACACCCCCACCGTGTACGACAAGGGGGCGGAAGTCATCCGCATGATCCACACGCTGCTGGGCAAGGAGGGGTTCCGCAAGGGAATGGACCTCTACTTCCAGCGCCACGACGGACAGGCGGTGACCTGCGACGACTTCGTGGCTGCCATGGCGGATGCCAGCGGCGTGGACCTGTCGCACTTCAAGCTGTGGTACCGGCAGGCCGGCACGCCGGAGCTGGCCGTGTCCGGCGCCTATGACGCGGAGGCCCGCACCTACCGCCTGACCGTGCGGCAGACGGTGCCGCCGACGCCCGGCCAGCCGATGAAGCTGCCCATGCACATCCCGCTGGCGGTCGGCCTGCTGGGCTCCGACGGCCGGGACCTGCCGCTGGCGCTGAAGGGCGAGGCGGAGCCCGGCGGCACCAGCCGCGTGCTGCACGTGACGGAAGCCGAACAGGTCTTCGAGTTCACCGGCGTGCCGGCGCGCCCGGTGCCGTCGCTGCTGCGCGGCTTCTCCGCGCCGGTGACGCTGAAGACCGACGCGTCGGACGAGGACCTCACCTTCCTGATGGCGCACGACAGCGACGCCTTCAACCGGTGGGAGGCCGGGCAGACACTGGCCACGCGCATCCTGCTGAAGCTGGTGGAAGACCGGCAGGCCGGCCGCGACATGGCGCTGCCCGACGGCTTCGTGCGGGCGGTGGCCGCCATCCTGGAGGATGCCGGACGCGATCCGGCCTTCGCCGCGCAGGCGCTGGTGCTGCCGGCGGAATCCTACCTCGCCACGCGCATGGCGGTGATCGATCCGGTCGCCATCCACGAGGTGCGCGAGTTCGCCCGCCGCACGCTGGCGGAGCGGCTGCGCGAGCGCTGGCTGGCCACCTACCGCGCCAACGCGAGCAACGAACCGTTCTCGGTGGACGCCGCCGCCATCGGCCGGCGGGCGCTGAAGAACGTCGGCCTCGCCTACCTGATGGCGCTGGAGGACGGCGAGGCGGTGGGGCTGTGCCTGGGCCAGTTCCACGGGGCGGCCGGCATGACCGACGTCATCGCCGCGCTGCAGTTCCTCGCCGGTTCCAACGCCGCCGAGCGGGCGGACGCGCTGGCCTCCTTCTACGAGCGCTGGAAGGGCGATCCGCTGGTGGTGGACAAGTGGTTCACCGTGCAGGCCACATCGTCGCGCCCCGACACGCTGGCCGAGGTGACGCGCCTGCTCGACCACCCGGCGTTCGAGATCCGCAACCCGAACAAGGTCTACGCGCTGATCGGCGCCTTCGCCGGCGGCAACCCGGTGCGCTTCCACGAGGCGGACGGCGCCGGGTACGCCTTCCTGGCGGACCAGGTGCTGCGGCTCGACCCCATGAACCCGCAGGTGGCGTCGCGCCTGATGGGGCCGTTCTCGCGCCTGAAGCGGTTCGACGCCGCCCGGCAGGAACAGATGCGCACCCAGCTGCGGCGAATTGTCGCTCAGCCCGGCCTGTCGCCCGACGTCTTCGAGGTGGCGTCCAAGAGCCTGGCATCCTGAAGCAAGGACGAATCCCGGCCCCGAAAACGAACCGGGCCGGAGGGTTTCCCCTCCGGCCCGGCGATCGCGGCGAAGATCGCGCGATCCGCTCAGATCACTTGTTCTCGCCGAGGTAGGCGATCAGGTCGGCGGCGGCCTTGTCGGCGTCGGCCTTGTACTTCGGCGCGTTCTTCAGGCCGGCGTAGGCCATCGTGCCGCCCGGGACGACTTCCTTCGGGGCCTGCAGGTAGGCGGCCAGTTGCTCCGGCGTCCAGGTCAGGCCGGCGGCGGCCTTCTCCTGCATCGGCTTGGAGTACTTGAAGCCGTCGATCGAGCCGGCCTTGCGGCCGACGACGCCGAACAGGCTCGGGCCGACCTTGTTCTTGCCCTGCTCGACGGTGTGGCAGGCCATGCACTCCTTGAACACTTCCTTGCCCGCCGCGGCATCGCCGGCAGCCTGCGCGCCGGTGGCGCCCATGGTGAGGCCGAGGACGATCGCACCCATGAAGAGGTTCTTATTCATCAGCTTATTTCCTTCTTCGCAAGCCGGCCGCGGCCGGCGAATATCGCTGCTCTGAACGGGGCCGGCAGGCGCCGGCCGGGGTCGCGCGCAGCATACACAGATTCGGAAAAACGCCAACCCCTGAGGATCGACGCCGCCCCCCACTCTCCCACGGATTTCAACCCGTTCCGAAGAGCAGCGCGACAAGCACCACCGCCACCACGAGCGCGACCCAGGGCAGGTACGCTCCCCGTCCCGAACGCACCGCCGGGAGCGGCAGCGGCACTTCGGGCGGAGTTTCCATCCGCTGGTTGTGGCGGGCGTCCTTCCGATCCATGACCGCACTCCTGTCCGATGGGCCGGCCGGACGCCGCGCCAAGCTAGCGTTGGCGGGGCCGGCCGCAAATAGAACATTCGGCGCAGTCGTTTATTCCCTGCCGCGGAGAACGGCGTCAGCGCGCCATGCAGGTGTTGACGATGGGCGCGCAGGCGGCGAGGTCGGCGCCGGGGCCGTAGTTCACCTGCTGCACCACGCCGCCGCGCAGCACGAAGGTCGCCTCGCAGCCGCGCCCGCCGCCACCGCCGCCGAACAGCGGCACGCCCAGGCCGAGGCCCAGGCCCACCCCGCCGCCGCCGCTGCCGCCGGCCACGCCGATGCTGGTGGTGGGGCCGGCCGAGGCGTAGCTGGGCCGCGCCACGTAGGTGTAGTACTCGGCGCCGTCGGCGCTCGCCTGCCGCTCGGGCACGCCGGCGCAGGACAGCAGCGCCCCCTTGGGCATGCCGACCAGCGCGCCCTGCGCGCGCTGCGCCACCTCGATCCGCTCCGTGTCGGCGCACCCCGCCAGCGCAGCACCGGTCAGGGCCAGGAAGACCAGGGTCCGCATCGCATCCCTCCCGTCACATTCCCTGGAAGAACCCGGCGCCCAGTTTAAGGTTCCCTGGCCTTAGAAGGCGGTTTCGGGGACCGGCCGGGCGTGGTAAAGCCCCCTACCCCCGTTCCTGTCAGCGCGAGGACCGCATGACCACCGTCTATCTGGCGCTCGGCTCCAACCTCGGCGACCGGCTGGCGAACCTGCGCGACGCGGTGGCGCGGCTGGCCCCGGAGGTGCGCGTCGCCGCGCTGTCGCGCGTCTACGAGACGGCGCCCATGTACGTCACCGACCAGCCGGCCTTCCTGAACATGGCGTTGCGGGCCGACACCGATCTGGCGCCCGAAGCCCTTCTGGCGCACGCCAAGCGGATCGAGGCGGAGCTGGGCCGCAAGACGGGCGGCGTGCGCTTCGGCCCGCGCGAGGTGGACGTCGACATCCTGCTGTACGGCGACACCGTCGTGACCACCCCGGCGCTGGAGATCCCGCACCCGCGCATGGCCGAACGCGCCTTCGTGCTGGCCCCGCTGGCCGACGTGGCGGCGGATGCACGGCACCCGGTGCTGGGGCGCACCGTCGCCGATCTGCTGGCCGCGGTGCCCGGCGCCGACACGGTGGTCGCCACCACCCTGACGCTGACCCCGACGCTGGCCCCCGACGCTGGCCCCGACTCTGGATTGACGCTGGGTTGAGCGCGCCGCCGGTGGCGTTCCGCCGCCGCCGTCCGCTATAGTGCGGGGGACGGCGCGGCACCGCCGCGGGCGTCATGGAGTATCCTTTCTTGGCCGACGACACGTTCCCGCGGCGCGCCGCCAACAGCAGCGGCGCCACGCCGACCTACACCATCTTCCTGCGCGACTTCACAGCACCGGTGGCCATCCGGGGCGAGGCGGAGCGGCGGCCGGCCCGTTTCAACGTGCGCCTGACCGTCGCCCATCCCGGACCGGGCTTCCCCGACAGCATCCACGCCGTCATGTCGTACGAGGACATCGTCGAGGATCTGCGCCGCCTGTGCGCCGGCCCCGCCGTCCCCGGCCCGGAAGACCTCGCCGAGAGCGCCGCCGAGCTGTGCCTGGAACGCCCCAAGGTGCGCAAGGTCCGCGTCGAGGTCGAACTGACCGCCGGTGCGGCCGGCGAGGCCTCGGCCGGCGTCGCCATCACCCGTGAACGCGCCTGACCCATCCATTCGGCGAAGCGGCCTACGCCGCATGGCTATCCACCCAAAGCGTTAATGACGGAAAATTTCGCGTTGCACTAGAATTGCGAAACTCCGTTGCTGGCGTATACTGATAACGAGGTATCGGCCGTTCTGGGATTTCACCATGGGGAGGAGACGATGGAGCACAGGAAGGACCCGACCCTGTCCGAACTCCTCGACGACCCGCTCGTCGTGGCCGTAATGAGGCGTGATGGCGTGAGTCGCGAGCACCTTCAACAGCTCATGGCGCAGATCCGCCGCAACCTCCGTGACCAGAACGGGCGAGCCGCGGCCTGACACACCGCGACACGACCGCCTGACACCCCCGCACCCGTCGCACCGCGACCGGGTGCGGTTTCGTTTCTACGGGATCGTTATTCCCCCAGCACGTCCTTCACCGCGTCCATCACCTCCGCCGGGGTGAAGGGCTTGCGCAGCGTCTTCTGCGCCCCCAGCGCCTCGGCGACCGGCAGCACGTCCAGGGAGGCGCGGGCGCCGCCGCCGGAGATGGCGATGATGCGGATGGCGGGGAAGCTGCGCCGCAACTCCATGATGGTGGCGAGCCCTTCCTGGTTCGGCATGAAGATGTCGGTGATGACGAGGTCGGCCGGGCTTTCGCGGAAGCGCGCCACGCCCTCGATCCCGTCCCGCGCCCCCACCGCCGTGTGGCCGCCGCGCGTCAACGTGCGCAGCAGCATGGTGCGGACCATGTCGTCGTCGTCGATCACCAGCACGGTCGCCATGGCGGGCTCCTTCCGTCACTCACGTCTTCACGATCACGTTTTCGAACCGCGCCGCTCGGCGACCAGCCGGTCGACGAGCGCCACGAAGCCGGCGGGCTCCATCGGCGTCCGGATGACCTGCGTCACCCCCGCGGCGCGCGCGGCGGCACCCTCGACCGCGAGGTCGGCGTCGGCGCACACCAGGATGGGGATGCCCGGCGAGGATGCCGCAAAGGCCCGGGCCAGCGTCAAGAGCTTCCACGCCTCGGCGGCGTCCTGCTGGGCCAGGACGACCAGATCGAACCGGTCCGGCACCAGCGTGAACAGGGCGAGCGCCCGCCGGCTGTTCACCGTGGCGAGCACGCGGAACCCCTGTGAGCGCAGCAGCCGCCCAGACAGGGCGCACATGGCCCGGTCGGCATCCACGAGCAGCACCCGCCCGCGCCCGCTGCGCCCCGCCGGGCAGTGCGGCGTGCCGGCGTCGAAGGCCGGCAGAAGGATCGCCACCGTCGTCCCCTGCCCCGGCGCGCTGGCCACGTCGATGACGCCGCCGTGGTCCGCGACGATCCCGTGCACCGCCGCCAGCCCCAGGCCCGTGCCCTTGTCCACCGGCTTGGTGGTGAAGAAGGGTTCGAAAATGCGCTCCAGGGTCGCCGCGTCCATGCCGCAGCCGGTGTCCGCCACGCTGAGGCGCACATAGCGCCCCGGCGCCAGCTGGGCGCGCGCCAGCGTCGTGGCGTGCTCGACCGCGACGTGCGCCAGCGCCACGGTGACGGTGCCGTCCATCGCGCCGGCCATCTCGCCTATTGCGTCCACCGCGTTGCGGCAGAGGTTGATGACCGTCTGCTGGATCTGCATGGCGGCGGCCAGAACGACCATCGGCCCCCCGTCGGCTTCGAAGCGGACCTGCACCGCCGCGGGGATGGCGGGTTGCACGAGGTGCAGCGCGTCCTCCACCACCGCCCGCAGGTCGACCGGCTCGCGCCCCGCCGCCTCCTTGCGCGAGAAGGTGAGGAGCTGCTGGACCAGCCCCTTGGCCCGGTTGGCGGCGGTGGCGATCTGCGCCACGTCGTCGTGCGGCTCGCTGCCCGGCGGCAGGGCGTCGAGCGCGAGATGGCTGTAGCCGAGGATGACCGTGAGGATGTTGTTGAAGTCGTGCGCGATGCCGCCAGCCAGCACGCCCACCGCCTGCATCTTCTGGGCGCGGCGGATGTGCTCCTCCGCCTGCCGGCGTTCGGTCACGTCCTCGGCGGTGGCGGCGAGGTTGACGACGCGCCCGTCCGCGTCGCGCATCGGCGACGCCTTCATGGCCACCCAGTAGACGCCGCCGTCCGGCCTCGTGGCGGCGAACTCGCCCTGCCAGCGCTCGCCTGCCGACAGCGCCTGCCAGACGGTGCGCAACGTCTCCGCCACCGGCCCGCCGAAGCCCCGGACGAAGGCATCCAGGTCGCCCACGTCGGCCGCCGGAACGCCGGTCATGGCGGTGAAGCGCCGGTTGACGTACTTGACCACCCCGGCCACGTCGGTGATCACCACCGCCTGCGGGCTGTGCGCCATCGCGTGCGAAAGCAGGCGCAACGTCTCCTCCCCGGCGCGCGGACCGGCGCCGGTGACGTCGAAGGCGTGGCTGACGCAGCGCTCCCGCCCGTCCGGTCCGGTCCGCAGGACGGTGACCGTCTGCCACCACGCGATCCGGCCGTCCTGGCCGATCACCCGGTGGTCGGCGTGGCGCACCCGGCCGGCGCCCCGACCTGCGCCACGGGCGCGGGCCTGCGCCACCTCGTCCAGGAAACGCGCGCGGTCGTCAGGGTGCAGGACGTCGGCCAGCGACGCGGCCGGACGGCCGAGGAGGGCCGCGACGCCGTCCGACACGGCGTCGAGCGGCAGCCCGGCGGCGTCGCGCCAGTGCAACACGAGCAGGCTCTCGTCCGGTACCGGTGGATCGGTGGACGGTGAAGTGGTGGACGGCTCCACCCGCTGCATGCCTCAACCCCGGCGGCATTTCGACGGAGGTAATACTACCCCGCTTCGCCGCCGGGTTGAAGCCCGAGGAACGCTCAGCGTGCCTTCACTCAGCGCGCCTTTACGAAACGGGCGAACAGCGCCAGGCTGGCCGCCACGGTGGCGTTCAGCGATTCAACGGCACCCGTCGTCGGGATCGACAGTCGCCGCGCCGGCAGGTCCGGCGGCACGCCCTGCCCTTCCTCGCCCAGGATCAGTCGCAGGTCGCGCGGCCAGTCGAGGTCCGACAGGTCCTCGCCCCCGGCGTCCAGCGCGAACATCGGCCCGGCGGCCTGCGCCAGCGCCGGCCAGCGCGGCCCCTTCAGCAGCGTCAGCTCGAACTGCGCGTTGGAGGCGGCGCGCAGGCATTTGGGATGGTAGGGGTGCGCCGTTTCCTCCAGCAGGATCACCCGCCGCGCGCCGAAGGCGGCGGCGCTGCGCAGGAGTGCCCCCAGGTTGCTGGGGTCGCCCAGCGCGCAGACCAGCTCCAGCCCTTCCGGCGGGCGGGCTAGGTCCACCATGGGCATCGCCGGCACCGTGCCGACCAGCAGCGGGAAATCGGTGCCCGACACGTCCAGGCGACGGAAAAGGGCGGGTGCCAGCTGCACCGGCTCCACCCCCGGCGGCAGCGTCCAGCCGGCGACCTGCGCCGGGTCGGTGACCAGCAGGGTGGTGAAGCGATCCGGGTGGCGGGCCAGCGCCTCCGGCACGGTCTTCAAACCGGCCAGCAGGAACCGGCCCTGCTTCTTCAGCCCACGGCTTTCCAGCAGCGATTCCCACAGCTTGAACTGCGGGTTCTGCGGGCTTTCGATCAGGCGGGGCGGCGGCATCGGCGTCATGCCGCCGTGCCTATCATTCCTCCGCGGCGGCGTCCACCACCGGCGGGCGGGGGGCGGCGGCGACCGGGGCGGCGAGCTGGGCGTCCACCACGGCGATGGCCGTCATGTTGACCAGCCCGCGCACGGTGATCGACGGCGTGACGATGTGCGCGGGGCGCGCGGCACCCAGCAGCATCGGCCCGACGTTCTGCGCGTCGCCCAGCACCTTCAGCATGTTGAAGGCGATGTTGGCGGCGTCCAGGGTGGGCATCACCAGCAGGTTGGCCTGACCCTTCAGGCGCGAGTCCGGCAGCACGCGGTTGCGGATCGCCTCCGACAGGGCGGCGTCGGCGTGCATCTCTCCGTCCGCCTCCAGCTCCGGGAACTCCTCGGCCAGCAGCTGGCAGGCGGTGCGCATCTTGCGCGCCGTCGGCGTGTCGGCGCTGCCGAAGTTGGAGTGGGAGAGCAGCGCCACCTTCGGCTCGATGCCGAAGCGCCGCACCTCCTCCGCCGCCAGCCGGGCGATCTCCGCCACCTGTTCGGCGGTGGGCTCGCAGTTGACGTAGGTGTCGCTGAGGAAGTAGGTGCCCTTCTCCAGGATCAGCAGGTTCATGGCGCTGGCGACCTTCACGCCCTTGCGCAGGCCGATCACGTCCATGACGTGGCTGAGGTAGTCGCCGTAGCGGCCCGACGTGCCGCAGATCAGCGCGTCCGCCTCCCCGCGCTTGACCATCAGCGCGCCGAACACGGTGGGCTGGGTGCGCACCACGTTGATCGCGTGCGCCGGCGACACGCCGCGCCGGCCCATCAGGCGCCGGTAGACCTCGGCATAATTGTGGTAGCGCAGGTCGCGGATGATCTCAATCACCTCCACGTCCCGGCCCGGCTTGATGCGCAGGCCGAGTTCGGCGATGGAGCGCTCGATCGCCTCGCGCCGGCCGATCAGCACGGGCTGGGCGATGCCCTCGTCCACGGCGGTCTGCGCGGCGCGCAGCACGCGCTCGTCCTCGCCCTCGGCGTAGACGACGCGCTTGGGCGCCTGCTTGGCGCGCAGCATCATCGGCCGCATGACGAGGCCGGAGCGGAACACGTACTGCCCCAGCTCGTCCTTGTAGGCGCGGAAGTCCTGGATGGGGCGCGTCGCCACGCCGCTGTCCATGGCCGCCTTGGCGACCGCCGACGACACCTCGATGATCAGGCGCGGGTCGAAGGGCTTGGGCAGGATGTAGGCGGGGCCGAAGCGCAGGTCCTCGCTGGTGTAGGCGGCGGCCACCACGTCCGACGGCTCGGCGCGGGCGAGGTTGGCGACGGCGTGCGTGGCGGCCAGCTTCATGGCCTCGTTCACCGTGGTGGCGCCAACGTCCAGGGCGCCACGGAAGATGAACGGGAAGCACAGCACGTTGTTGACCTGGTTCGGGAAGTCCGACCGGCCGGTGGCGATGATGGCGTCGGGCCGGGCCTCGCGCGCCAGGTCCGGCATGATCTCCGGCTCCGGGTTGGCCAGCGCCAGGATGATCGGCCGGTCGGCCATGCGCTTGACCATGTCCGGCGCCAGAACCCTGGGTCCCGACAGGCCGAGGAACAGGTCGGCCCCGTCGATCACCTCGTCCAGCGTGCGCGCCGTGGTGTCCTTGGCGTAGGCCGCCTTGTAGGTGTTCATCTCCTCGTTGCGGTCCTGGTAGACCACGCCGACGCGGTCGACGAGCCAGACGTTCTCGCGCCGGATGCCCAGGCTGACCAGCAGGTCCAGGCAGGCGATGCCGGCGGCGCCACCGCCGGTGGACACGACCTTGATCTCGTCCAGCTTCTTGCCGACCAGCTTCAGCGCGTTCAGCGCGGCGGCCCCCACGACGATAGCGGTGCCGTGCTGGTCGTCGTGGAAGACCGGGATCTTCATCCGCTCGCGGCAGCGCTGCTCCACCTCGAAGCAGGCGGGGGCGGCGATGTCCTCCAGGT
>Ga0196976_1000316_pt1 | contig 31859 bp, 30 predicted proteins | sample S3v_513CmetaG_FD_148644 | JGI IMG/M metagenome (GOLD analysis project Ga0196976, IMG submission 148644) | Soil microbial communities from Anza Borrego desert, Southern California, United States - S3+v_5-13C | ecosystem: Environmental > Terrestrial > Soil > Desert | place: USA: California... | reverse complement strand
CACGTTTGGCACAAAACTTCGAAAAGAGCGGGGCGGCAGCCCACACCTGCTTCATATAAGCTGGCCCGCGTCGTACTTGGCGCGGGCCGTATCTGCTCGCGGGCTGAACCCGCTTGAACTTAGAACGACTGCGACTGCGCCTCAGCCTGCTCGGGAGCTTCCGGCTCCGACTCAGGCTGCTTCCGGGTTCCGGGGCCGAGCACTTCTTCCATGTTGACGTCCTCGGCCGGTTCAGCAGCAGCTTCAGGGCTGGCTTCTTCCGTCGTCTCGGTCGTACTCGCAACTCCGCCGATCATCTCGGCCATCTGCTTATCGCCGATCATCTGTGCGCCTTCAACGACGCTGTCGGCAATCTTCGAAGCAAACAGGCGGATTGCGCGAAGGGCATCGTCATTGCCCGGAATCACGTAGTCGACTTCCGTCGGGTCGCAGTTCGTGTCAACCACGGCCACCACGGGGATGCCCAGCTTGCGGGCTTCGCGGACTGCAATCTGTTCCTTGTTCGAGTCGATGACGAACAGAGCGTCGGGCAGGCGGTTCAGGTTCTTGATGCCGGCCAGGTTCGCCTGAAGGTGCTTGCGCTCACGCTCGAGCTTGATAACTTCTTTCTTCGGGAGCAGCTCGTAACGGCCATCCGTGGCCATCTCATCGAGTTCCTTAAGCCGCTTCACCGATTTCTGGACGGTGACCCAGTTGGTCAGCAGGCCGCCCAGCCAGCGCTGGTTCACGTAGAACATACCGCAGCGCTGCGCTTCCTCTGCAACCGCATCCTGCGCCTGGCGCTTGGTGCCGACGAACAGGACCAGCTTGCCCTCAGCCGCCATGTCCTGCACGAACTTGGAGGCTTCCTTGAACATCTTCAGGGTCTTCTGAAGATCGATGATGTAAATGCCATTGCGCTCGCCGAAGATGTATTCCTTCATCTTCGGGTTCCAGCGTTTCGTCTGATGCCCGAAGTGGACACCCGCTTCGAGCAGTTCTTTCATCGTGATGTTTGCCACGCAACCTCCTAAGTGGATTGCATCGGGCCACGCGTGCTCCCGATTACATTCCCGTCCCGCCGAACCGCCTGAGTTTGTGACGGTGCGGGAAGAATTTGGTTCCGAGTGCTACATATAGTCCGCGCGCTACGGAACCGGGCGCGCACGGACCAAACTTCAAACGAAAGAGACGGGCCGAGACCCGTCTCTGAGCAAAACCCAACTAGCGCTTGCTGAACTGGAAGCGCTTGCGAGCGCCCTTCTGGCCGTACTTCTTGCGCTCCTTGACTCGCGGATCGCGGGTCAGGTAGCCGGCCGCCTTCAGCTTGCTGCGCAACTCGGGGTTGAACTCGAGAAGAGCACGGGCAATGCCCATCTTCACTGCGCCGGATTGCGCGGTCACGCCGCCGCCGTTCACGGTGACGATGAGGTTGAAGTTGTTCTCGACCTCAGCAGTCACCAGCGGCTTGCGGGCTTCAATCCGCTGACGGTGACGATGAGGTTGAAGTTGTTCTCGACCTCAGCAGTCACCAGCGGCTTGCGGGCTTCAATCCGCTGCGCGTCCGTAACGAAATACTCGTTATAGGGCTTGTCGTTGACCTTGAATTCGCCGTTGCCGGGGCGGAGGAACACGCGGGCAACGCTCGACTTGCGACGTCCCGTGCCGTAGTACTGAACCAAATCTGCCATTCTCTTAAGCTCTCAGCTCTATGAACTCTTACGGTTACTCGTTAGCGGCTGCCAGCACTTCAGGCTTCTGTGCCTCGTGCGGGTGCTTGTCGCCCTTGTAGACCTTCAGTTTCTTGGCCATCGCGCGGCCCATCTTGCTCTTGGGCAGCATGCCTTCGATGGCTTCCTGAACGATCGATTCCGGCTTCCGTGCAAAACGCTTGCGGAAATCTTCTTCGCGGAGTCCGCCCGGGAAACCGGTGTAGTGACGGTAAACCTTCTGCTCGGTCTTCAGACCGGTGAGGCGAACCTTCTCAGCATTGATCACGACCACATGGTCGCCAGTATCAATAAACGGGGTGTAGCGCGGGCTGTCCTTGCCGCTCAGCATGCGGGCGACGCGGGTAGCGAGACGGCCAAGCGTCTGCCCAGAGGCATCGACGACAAACCACTTGCGCGCAATTTCCCCCTGTTTGGGGAAATAGGTTGACATCTGAACTCTCCCAGAAAAATAGAACCGCAAAGAACCGCTGTGCTAACCCGATTGGCACGCCGAACGCGCGCAGGGAACTTCCCAGGCGGGCAACTACAGACAGCGAAAGTATAGATTGTACGGACGAGGAGAGCGGATTGTCAACGCGGGCAAACAATTGCCCAATTGGGAGACTCTGCAATGATACTCGCGCCTTAACCCGAACGTCTATGAGAAGGCCCATTTCGGAAACAGATTGCTGATCACCGGCAGCTCTGTAATTATACGTGCGCCTGTTAGGCGCGCTTATGAAACGTGCCCATCGTCTGCCGTTCGTTCGATCTCTGCTCCTGTTCTCCGTGCTTCTGTCGTCAATCGAACCGTATGCATTTGCCGACCAGCACAGCGAGCTCGAAAAACAACTCCGGGCGCAGTGGGTGAACAAGGTTCTTTTCATCCGCAACTTCTATAAGGGCAAGAGACTTAAGTTCGATAAGACAGGAAAGCTCGTCACCAAAGCCGAACTGGGCTACTGGACGGTTGACGGCATGGTCGAGGTGGACAACGTCAAAGTTGCCCCGGAACGGGTCCGTGAACATTGAAGCCACACGATTGGTGAACATCCTTAGCGGCCAAACCGGCACCTTCACAACTTCACGACGAAGGGCGGGTGTCACGATCGAGGTTGAAATCGATCCGAGTGATTTGTCGTTGGAAGGTGTCAATGCAACCCTCAGTAAACTCTTCGTCGCTCCAGCGGAGCTGAAGATGGCTGCTCCCGAGTACTGGCAAGTGTGCTTGAGCAACCGATTGAGAAAGCATCGCGATGCGTGGGTGTGCCAGGCGCATCCTCAGGCTTCCGACACAACACAACCCGCCCAGACCTCGGATGCAGGTATATCTGCAGAAGACAAACAGAACTGCGAACTGTCGGAGGGATCGGCTTCAAACTCAGATCAATGCTCGCCCACTCCATCGTGGAGTTCGCCATTTCAAGAGGCGCGAGTGAGCAAGGACACTAAGGCACCAACCGTTATCTCCGCGCCCATGCGAATCCCGTCAGAAGCGCCGCGATTTCATCATCAGGGAACGACCACGTTATGGGTCGTGGTAGATGAGCTTGGCAATGTGGAAAAGGTTTCGATTGCGAGCCCAGTCGGGTTCGGTCTCGATGACGAAGCCGTGCGTGCCGTCCAGAAGTGGCGCTTTCGCCCGGCGACGGCGAATGGAACTCCGGTGAAGGCACAGATCAATGTCGAGGTCAATTGGTGAAAGTACAGATCAATGTCGAGGTCAATTTCCAATTGTATTGACCATCTGAGTTCACATGACTACCGTGTTCCCTGGTGAGTTCGTATTCACCCCGCCCGCAGCGTGATCCTCAGCATCTCTCCGCGCTGCCACAGCCGCTGACCATCTGAGTTCACATGACTACCGTGTTCCCTGGTGAGTTCGTATTCACCCCGCCCGCAGCGTGATCCTCAGCATCTCTCCGCGCTGCCACAGCCGCATCCGCGGTCCCCAGGTGCCCGTGCCGCGACACACGATCGCCGTCATGCCATTCACGTCATAGCGGCCGTACGTGAGCGGATGTACGCGGCGCACGGCGTAAGTGAAGGGCCAGATCTGTCCGTTGTGCGTATGCCCGGAGAGCATCAGGTTCGCGCCACGTTCGGCAGCATCCGTGGCATGCCACGGGGTGTGAGAGAGGTAAATGGTTGCGGCATTCGCTGGCCGTCCCTGAAGCGCACGGTCCACGAACTTCGCCCCATCCTGGCTTTGGCGGCGTCGCACGGTGAGATCGTCCACCCCCGCCACAAGCAGGCCGGGAGCGGCTTCAGCCCATTCGTCCCGCAGCACGCGAACTCCCGATTCGCTCAGCAGCTTGAGAGTGTGCCGGACGCCCGCATAGTATTCGTGGTTCCCGCTTACGGCCCACACACCCAACGGCGCCGACAGTTCTCGAAGCACGGGAACCCAGTCGCGCACGCTTTCTTCGCTACCTTCGAAGATGTCGCCGGCGAGGACAATCATGTCGGGATTCAGAGCCTTGGCTTGATCGATCCGATCCTCCGCCCAGTCCTTGCCGATCATCGTTCCAAGGTGCATGTCCGACATGACGACCAGCACCTTGCCGTCATGCTCGGCGGGAAGTCCGGCGAGTCGGACTTCGTAGTCTGTGACCTCGGGTGCACGGCGCGCCTGCACCATCGCAAACACCGACAGCCCAACGGCCAGCAGAACCGCGGCAGCACGCAGCGACCGGGCGGCCTGCGGCAATAACCACCCAAAGCCGGTAACGAGGTCCGTGAACAGCAGGCAGACGAGCAGAAGGAAGACGATCCCGATCCAGTGCGCACCCACAAACTCGAGCACAGCCGCTGGAAGGCCGCCGCCAAAGCGGCTTTCGACCACGCGCGCGAGCAGGTAGCTGGACCAGAGAAAGCCTCCGATCAGCGCGAATACCCAAATCGGCACTATCGGATTCAGGCCAGGGACGGTGGTGAGCCGCCAGAACACGTAGACGTTCATCGCCGTCCACGTAAGAAGGAAAAAGATAAAGATCATGGCGAAGTTGAAGACGTCCGATCGGTCGCAAGACCGATGGAACTATCCTAAACGGAGTGGCTAGAAATGTCGTTTCGTCCGGCCGAGGGTACCTATTTCGGCCACACTGAAATGCCCGAGAGCCCGCCCAACGCTGCTATAGTGCGGTTCAGGTGAACCCACAGACGTCCAATCCGAGCCTGGAGACACAAGCTGCGCAGAAGAGCGCAGGAAGAAAGGCCGCGGCGGTTGCAGTAGCGAGTGGCATTCTGCTTAGCCGCATTTTCGGCCTTGTGCGCGACAAGGTTTTCGCCCACTACCTCGGCACCTCCGATGCCGCGGACGCATTCCGGGCGGCATTCCGCATACCGAATTTCCTTCAGAACCTCTTTGGCGAGGGCGTACTCTCAGCTTCTTTCATTCCGGTGTACGCGCGACTGAACGCAGAAGGACGGCGCGAAGAAGCCTCGAAGCTGGCCGAAGCCATCTTTGCCCTGCTGTTCCTTGTGGCGTCCGCCGTTGTTGTGGTCGGCATCCTGACAACACCGTGGCTGATTTCTGCCATCGCCCCGGGCTTCGAAGGCGAAAAGCGGCTGCTGACAATCCGGCTCGTACGAATCCTCTTCCCCGGCGCAGCCTTGCTTGTGTTTTCTGCATGGTGTCTTGGGATTCTCAACAGCCATCGCAGGTTCCTGCTTTCGTATACCGCGCCGGTACTCTGGAATATCGCGATTATCGCGGCACTTCTCTGGCAGGGTGCGCGGCAGTCAAACACGCAACTCGCGGAAACCGTCGCGTGGGCATCCGTCGTGGGCAGTGCATTTCAGTTCCTCGTTCAACTGCCGACTGTGCTGCGCTTCCTGGGAGCATTGCGCCTGCATGGCAGCCTCTCGACTGAACATACGCGGACGGTGGTCAGAAACTTCGGCCCGGTATTTATCAGCCGAGGCGTAGTGCAGATCAGCGCGTTCATCGATTCGCTGCTTGGCAGCTTGCTGCCGACCGGAGCAGTCGCCGCACTCGCGTATGCTCAGACGCTCTACTCTCTCCCCGTAAGTCTGTTTGGTATGTCGGTTTCAGCAGCCGAACTGCCCGAGATGTCAAGCACGCTCGGCACGAGGGAGGAGATCGCCGCGTCTCTCCGGCAGCGGCTTGCGCGCGGACTGGAGCAAATTGCCTTCTTCGTGGTGCCCTCGGCGGTGGCTTTCGCCCTGCTTGGCGACGTCGTCGTAGCTACCATTTACCTTTCCGGAGAGTTCGGGGCACGCGACGTCCCCTATGTCTGGGCTGTGCTCGCCGGATACGCTCTCGCGCTTCTGCCATCGACTTCAGGGCGCCTGTACTCGTCAGCTTTTTACGCGCTTCGGGACACGCGAACTCCGCTGAGATTCGCCGTAATTCGAGTCGGCCTCACGCTTGCGCTCGGCGCCTTCTTCGCACTTGCGGTGCCGCGCATGGTGGGTATTGACCGTCGCTGGGGCGTCGCGGGCCTTGCGCTGGCATCGGGATGGGCTGGTTGGATTGAGTACGCCCTGCTTCGCCGCGCGCTCCATCACCGCATCGGTGCCGCGCACTATTCGAAAGGACGCCTTCGCAAGCTCTGGCTCGCCGCCATTCTGGCGGCTGCAGCCGCGTACGGCATCAAGTTGGTGCTGCCCCTACACAATCCCGTGCTGATCGGAGCATCGGTACTCGTGCCTTACGGACTGCTCTACTTCGGGATCACGCACCTGCTTGGGGTTTCGAGCCTGGGTGTACTGACCCGCGTCTTCGGAAGGCGTCGCGCCTAACTCCAGCATTCAACCAGTTACGGTTTCACACGCGGTAAGCTCGCAAGCAGGCGTCTCGCAGCCGCTTTCTCGTTCGGCGGGATTTTCCGCCAGTCCACGTCCTCGACGGCGCCTATGAGGGCAGCTGCGGCGTTCAGATTCAACCGCTCTGGGTACGCCTCCACCCAAAGCGCAAACGCCTCCTGCCATCCCATCTCCCTGATCTGTTCAAGGCTGAAAATCCCCAGCGTACGAAACTCCGCTGCCGATACCGGACCGAGATTACGTGCCTTCTCGATAGAGGTCGTCACCGCTGCACCCGCTCAATAAGAAAGCCTGGGCAACTCGCCCAGGCTCGTGTTTTAACTCGACTTCCCCTACTCGTAAGCCAGCGCGTCGATCGGGTCTTTCTGCGCCGCTTTGATTGCCGGGTAAATTGCTCCCAGCAGCGAGCCGATGATCGCGATGATGGTACCGGCAATCAGCCACTCGCGCGTGATGATCACGGGCAGCAACGGGAACTTCGCGTGGATGCCCGCTGTTGCAGCGTAGCTGATGGCGATCCCCAAGGCGATGCCGACGATTGTCAGCAGCAGGGTCTCCCGCATGATCACATTCACGATGTAAAACTTCGACGCACCCAGCGACTTGAGGATGCCGATCTCGCGCGTGCGCTCCATCACGGCCGTGTACATGGCCTGGAAGATCACAATGAATCCGATGACAACGGCGACGCCGATCACCACGTTGATGAACGTGGAGAGCCCGGGCATGTTGGTGGCCGTCATCATCGTCATGTACTGCTCCATGGAGCGCATCGTGTACTGCTCCATGCCGGGAATCTTCCGAATGCCGGCGATGATCGCGTCGGCATTCTTCGGATCGTCCGCTTTTACGTAGAAGACCGAAGCCTTGCCCTCCGCTCCAATCCACTCCTGGAGCGTTTTCATTTGGACGAACTTGCGTGCGCCCTTGCCATGCTCCACGATTCCGGCGATACGCGCATTGTGGTTGAGGATTTCGATCGTGTCCCCGACCTTGGCGCCCGTCGAACTGGCGAAGTAGTCGTCCACCAGAACATCGTTCGGCTGCTGGAAAGGCCCGCCCGAAAGATAATTGAACTCGCCGCCCAAGGCTTGGTAGCTCGGCAGATCGATGCCGTAGATCACCTCAAGGCGTCCGCCGGTATTCAGTTGCCAGATCACCGGCGCAACCGCAGCCACGTGGGGCTGGCGGGCGATCACGTCCGCTACTTTCTGCGAAACGGGCGCGCCGCTGATGCCGGCCAGGAAGGACGAGCCGGGAGGCTGGACGATCACGTCAGCGCCAATGCCGCGCTGGCGTTCTTTTGCGTCACTGAGCATGCCTACCGAGAGTCCGACGATCGTAAGGATCAACGTGACCTCGATAGCAATGGCAAGAATGCTGATAAGCGAGCGCACCGGCCTGTGGACCAGGTTCGCAACAATCATTTTGTTCATGAATTACTGGCCGCCTCTGCCGTTGCCGGCACGCTGCTGCCCTGTACCGTTCCGCGGCTGGTCGAGCCGCACCACCTGAGCTCCCGAAGGTCGCTGTAACGCGAACTGGGTGTCCTTCATGGGCTCATTCAGGCGCACTTTCAGCGCCTTCAAGGTGATCTGGTATTCCTCCAGCGGTCTCCATATCTGGATCACGGTGGGCAGCATGAGCCCGTCAAACTGCTTGTAATCGTCATAACGGGCTTGGGTTATAAGGTTTCCCTGTTCGTCGTAGATGAGTTGCTCGCGCGCCTGGAGGTCCGTACGGCTGATGACGACCTTGCGCGACAGGAACCAGCCGTTGCGTCCCTTACGGATCACCACGACGGAATAGTCCGGCTGCTCAAATTCCTTCTTCGTCTTCGGGTCTACCAGGACTTCCGTGCGATTCTCCACAACCGCGATTTCGTCCTGCGGATCGACCGCGCGGAGCATCAGGGCGTCATAGAAGATCTGTGGGCGCAGGTTCTCAAGCGCATTCTTCGACTGCGAAGGGGCGCTGTTGCTGCCCATGTAGAACTTGTTGGTCGGCGGGATCCAGAGCATGAACTGCTCGCCATCGCTGACCATGTCGAAAGCGGTGTTGCGAACAATAGGCATCAGGCCGATAAGCCGCAAGTCCGCGGGCTTGCGCACGAGTACATATCCGCGTATTTCCTTGTAGTCGGTGACCTTGCCTCGCCTGGCGCCGCCGACGCTGGTGGCGATATCGACGGTCATGTTCAGCGTGCTGACCTTCTGCGCGGCGGTGTTGATGCGCTCGAGCAATTCCTGCTGCGTTGCCGTCTGCACCGGACCAGCAGTGGCGCGCGGTTGGACGGTCCGTGACCGGAACAGACAACCCGTGAGCGGGAACGTTAGCAGGAGAAGGGCAACAAACTGGACGCGTACTCTATGCTTCATGACTTATCGTTTAGATGAAACCATAAGTATAACGTGACAAGCGAGCCTCAGCAGTGGGCCCGAACCGCTGGGCAGTTACTTTCCCGCCGCCCCTGACGAACCAGCAGCCGTCAGCGCCCGCCGATACAATGCGACGTTGTGAGTGTGCTCTTCAAGCGACCGCGCAAAACGGTGGCGTCCGGCGTTGTCGCTTACGAAATAGATGAAATCCGTGCTGGCCGGACGCAATGCCGCTTCGAGAGAGGCACGGCCGGCGTTCGCGATGGGACCGGGTGGAAGTCCGGCATACCTATAGGTGTTGTAAGGCGAGTCGAATTGCAGATCGGACTGGTGTATTACGCCGTCGTACCTCCCGGCCAGCAGTGCGGCATAGATAACCGTCGGATCTGCCTGAAGGGCGATTCTGCGTTCCAAACGGTTGTAGTAAACGCTCGCGACGTTCGCTCGCTCTTCCGCCGCACCGGTTTCCTTCTCAATGATCGATGCCATCGTCACTAAACGATGAACCCGTCCCGGTTCGTTATGGCCGTTCAGCAACCCGATCGCCTTGGCCTCCTGCCGGAATCGGCGAACCATGACGTGAAGCATGTCGGTGAGCGTCTGTGTTCGGGTGAACTGGTATGTGTCCGGGAAGAGATAGCCCTCGAGCGAGGTAGCCTGCGGATCGATGTCGTGGACCATCGTTGCCGATGATTTCGCGAGCGCCAGGAATTCGTCCCGCGACCCTAAACCTGCCGCTTCGATCACGCCCGCGATGTCGAAGATGCTGTAGCCCTCGGGGATGATAACCGTGTGGGTGTAAATGTCTCCGGCAACGATGCGCCTGTGAACGTTGAGCGCTGTAGCGGGCTGCGCGAAACGGTACTCGCCCGCTTTGAGCGGCTTCGGACTGACAACGACATGGTAGATGAGGAATGCCCTCGCGCTGCGGATTGCGCCGGCGTTTTGCAATTCCTGCGCGATCCTTCGGGTGGACCAGCCGGACCGCAGCATGACGAATTCGCTGCGGGGCTTCGCAGGCAAGAGCAGGCCGTAAGCCAGCCATCCCGCTGCCGCGAGAAGAACGACAAAGATGAGCTTCAGTAGAGTGCGCAAGACCTATGTTCCAGGTTCGTTTGATGCCGGTCGCAAGTTCTCGCGTGCGTCCATGAACGATTGAAGAATGAGGACGGCCGCCATCTGGTCGACGACTTCAGCACGGCGGCGGATGCTCATATCCGTTTCACGGAGCAGGCGATTCGCCTCGGCGGAGGTGAGCCGCTCGTCCCACAGGTGCACGGGGATACCGAAGCGCTTTCGGATGTCTTCCGCGAATTCCGAAATCTTCTCCGCCTGTGCCCCTTCGGTGCCGCTCATTCGCAACGGATAGCCCACCACGACCTCAACGACGCCCTGTTCACGGATCACCCGCTCCAGTTCGGCAAGGTCGGTACGTTTGTTCTTGCGCTGAAGCGTCGGAAGTCCCTGCGCGGTAACACCCAGCAGGTCCGAGACGGCGAGCCCGATTCTTCGGGCTCCAACATCAAGCGCAAGGAGCCGTCCTGGATTTCGATTGTGAGCCACTGGACAACATTATAGGGGCAGGCAGACGCACAACAGCCGCGCGAAGCTCTCATGCCCGTCGGTAACGGCTCAGAAGTCGGTCGGCACCTGCTCGAAGCCCATCGGGGCAAGGTCGGTTTCCGGAAAGTGCACGCCTTCGATGAGCGCGTTCCCTGCCGAACGCAGTTCGTTCAGGATCGAATCCATGCGGGACTCGTCGACGCCAACATCGTGTACGAGGAAACGAACCAGATGCTCATGGTCGAAGGAGCGCGCGTAAGACTTGCCCGGCGAGGTGAAGTTCACCTGGTAGTCGCCTATGTCCACGCCGACCAGCCGGTTGATTTTGACCAGTCCTGTCATGCTGGCATCAGATGAGCGAGCGCGCAGGGTAGTTGCGGAGACACAAAGTCCCTCGCCGCGGCGAGGGACTTTGAATCAGGTGAAGGTTACGCCTGGCCGATCGGAGCGGCTTCGGGGAACCGGAGCCGGCATTTCGCCAGGGCCTTCGACAGAATTTGCTCGACCTGCGCCTCGTCGCAGTTCTTTGCCATCGCCAGCTCGCTTACGAGGAGATAGCGGGCGCGCTCGAGCATCTTCTTTTCGCGGAAGGACAACGGTTTGCTCTGCCCCAACTTGAGGAGGCTTTTGAGCACGACCGCCACTTCAAGAAGCGACCCGGTGCGCATCTTGTCCGAGTTTTCCTTGAAGCGGTACTTCCAATCGGCGTGGTTCTCGCACTTGCCCTCGGTCAGGTAATCGAGAATTCGCTGCACTTCGCCGTTTCGAATGACGCGGCGAAGTCCAACACTCTCAACGTTATGGAAAGGCACCATGACCTTGAGACTGCTGGACTTGATGCGAAGAAGGTAAAAGCGCTCCACGGTGGCACCGAGGGTACGGCTGCTGATCTGTTCGATGATGCCTACACCGTGGTTGGGGTAGACGACTTTGTCTCCAACCTGGAAGGTTTGACTCATGCGGGGTTACCTGCTGGGCAGGGCTTTACCAGACATGCCACTAGCAATGATTATACGCCAACCACGCCGGGCGTCCAATCGACCCAGCCGCTCCTGAATCGATTTTACGCTTGCAGGGGTCGCAGAAGGCTGCGAGGGTCGACGCCGGCCGGCACGGCCCTCGCCATCTGCTACTTCTGGTTGCGACTCCATTCGCGGATGGAGCGAATCTCCTGCTCGGGGATATGCAGGAATTTAAGGAATTCCTCGTGCTCCTCGGGCGCATCCTTCTCGAACTGCTTGTGCCAGCGGTGCATATCGGCTTCCGTGAACCCGGCAGCACGCATGATGGAAGTCCATTTTTCCTTGGTGATCATTTCGGTTCTCCATGCCGAACCCGCAACCCGCATGAGCCGCAGGATGGCGCGCTGATGCTCGCGCAGGATTTCTATCTCTTCATCCAGTTCGAAAAGGCGGCGCTTCAGCACAGCCGTGGCCGCGGACTCGCTTTCGTCCAATATGGCGCGGATGTCCTCAAGCTTCAGACCAGCATCGCGATACATGCATATCTGCCGCAGGCGGCCCAGGTCCCTATCCGAATACTTGCGATAGTTCCCCTGTGTTCGCAACGCGGGCTTCAGCAGGCCGATGGACTCGTAGTAGAGAATCGTGCTTCGGCTGAGTCCGCAGCTTCGAGCCAGTTTCGAGACAGTGAGCATCATCTGACACCTACTCTCAACCCTGCAGCGATAGACAGGTCAATATCGTAGCAACAGTAAGCATTGAATACAGTGGGTTACGCTGCCTAAGGACAAGGCCAAGAACTGCGGGATTGCCCAAGTGAGAAAAACGTGCGGTTGGGTGCGAGGTGATGAGGTCAGGCGGACACTCGTTGTGTCCGCCTGAAAGGCAGTTAAAACCTGCCTGTATCGACCCACTCTTGTTTGAGCATTGTCCACCAGTCTTCCGCCAGACCTGCCGTGACGTATTTGTAAGACATCCACGCGTACCCACCTAAGCCCCAGCCGGTTCCCCAGGAATTCCGCACCAGCAGAGCACCTTTGTCCGCGCCAATCATGAGGTTGTCGTCATAGCCAACCGCAACCTGCGCATGACCGCCGTAGAGCTTGCTTCCCGTGGAAGGAAACGCGACGAGGCCGCTTGGAGGCACGTTCATGAACTCGTCGTACACGGGAAACCCGAACATGCTCGGGAATCCGGCGGCAAGATAGGCCTTTACGCGCTCCAGCACTTCCGCTCCAGTGGAACCGGGCGGGTCGAGGCGGAAGTACACCAGCGCTTGATAGTTCGAGCCGAAAGCGTAACAGAATGCCGAAGGCTCTTCGTCGAATTTCGAGATGTCGTACGGCATATACCGCTCTGGTGCCGCGCCGAACAGGGCAAGAGCGCCCATGGTTGTTCGCATATATGCGCCCGTATCGCCAACCCACCCCAGCAAATTGCGAGTTGTTTTGTACACGAACAGACGCGATGCGTCGACGTAATGGCCATGCGCACGTTTTTCAAAGTATTCAACAAGTGCCACGGCGGTGTTCGCGGTGCAAGACCCGATGGAGAGCTGGTCCTCGATTGGCGGACAGAAGGGGCGCCAATCGACTGCCGGCGCGAGCGCGGGTGCTGCCGCCGCACCAAGTGTAGTGCCGCCTCCCATGCTGAGTGGGCGTGCTCGAAGTGCCGCTACTCTCGGCGCCATCGCCGTTTTGTCGAGGAGGTCGGCAACTTTTGGTGTTTGCTCGGTAAAGTCTTTGATACTTGGCACGTCGGGTAACCACCCCATGCCTCGATTCTGCGTTCCCATGGAGGCCTCCTCCGATATTTGGTTTGCGAGCGCGGAAGTACAGGTGTGCTTTGCTCGGCTGAGTTGCCAGTGCAGCTGCGAACTGGCACTTCACGGCTGACTGCTTTCTATTGCGCTCTGCGCTCGTTGGACCTGTTCCTTCGCGTCGGGGTGTTTGTCCTGAATGCGCGCGAGTGAGGAAAGGACACCTGCGGCAAGCGTGGTCTGGCCTTCATTGGCCGCAGTGGTACCCACGCGCTGTAGAGCTTGGATAGCCGCTTGCGGGTTGGTTTCAGACGCCCTCTCGAGCGAGGCGATGGCCTGCTTCGATTGCTCGACGGCATCTGCCCTTAGCGTTGGGTCCGCCACGTTGTCGAGTTTTGTGAGGACTGTCGTGGCGGTCTCAGCTGTCGCTTCAACTTTCGCCTCAACCTGCTGCGGTGGCTCGGACCGCACTGCTTGAGACAATTCCCTGCTCTTCTCTCCCAGAGCAGATACCTGCTTTTGGGTCACACTGCTGTTAACAATTGCTTGAGCGGACTGCAGAACAGCTTGCCACGAGATTCCGCAAATCAAAGCAAACGCCAGCGTTTGCGGCAGTCGATGCGCTGTATCCGAGTTCGCGATGAGATATACGCCGAGTAAGGCCGCAACGGCGCCCACGAGCAAAAAAGCCGGTATGGCGAGATACCAGGGCGCGCCGTACAGTGTCACCGGAATCCCGACCGGCAAGATCCACGCTACAAGGCCCCCGACCGCTCCGGCCGAAGCTACCCATGCTGCAATCTTTGCGGACGTTCGTTCCGAAGGCGCCGAGGATGGCGGGGAAGATGCGGGGGCAGTGGACATGACTTCATCTCTGCGATGCTTGTGGCGGGCACTTCAATTCACAGCTTCAACCTGCAGGGGTCCCTGAAAGTCGAAGCATGAAGACCTACTGGCGCCGAGCATACTCCCTCCATGCACTGGACAAAGTCAAGCGGACGCACCCTTGTGTTCTAAAACCGGAACAACGCTCGCGAGTCCCTATAGTTCCGCCACCACTGGGTTGCGAAGAGTGCCGATGCCCTCGACCTCGACCTCAACCACGTCGCCCGGTTTCAGGTAGATCGGCGGATTGCGGAACGCACCGACGCCATCGGGCGTACCGGTAGCGATTACGTCGCCCGGTTCGAGGGTGATTGTCGCCGAAATGAAGGAAATCAGTTCGGGAACGCGGAAGATCAGGTTCGAGGTGTTATCGTCCTGCATCGTCTGGCCATTCACGCGGGACGTCACACGCAAGGCGTGAGGATCGGGTATCTCATCGGGCGTGACGAGGAAAGGGCCGAATGGCGTGAAGGTGTCACAGGATTTGGCGCGGGTCCATTGTTTGTCCTGAAATTGGAACGCTCTGGCCGAAACGTCATTCAGCACGACATAGCCTGCGACATACTCCATTGCGTTCGAGAGCGGAATCCGCTTTCCACGACGACCGATAACGACCGCGAACTCAACCTCCCAGTCCACATTCGGGTTCTCACGCGGGATGATGATTGGGTCGAAGGGGCCCGATATGCTGCTTGGGAACTTCGCGAAAATCACCGGCTCCTTGGGCATCTTCAAACCGGACTCGGCGACGTGCTGCCGGTAATTCAACCCCACCGCAACGATCTTGCTTGGACGGCTGGGAGGACGCACGCGCACGGCATCCAGCGCGAACGACGGGGCGGCGATGTGCCCGGAGTTCAGAGCCGACTGCGCCAATCGTGTGGCATCCGGGTCTGACAATAGCGCCTCTCCCGTTGCGGGCAGAGGAATGCCCTTATTCGTGAACGCCTCGACCAGCGAGTACAACCGGCCATCGACGACAACTCCGATGTGGTGTTTGCCGTCGGCTTCAAACACACAAATCCGCATGTCTTGTTTCAGGAGCGGCAGTTCCGCGCGACTTTCGCCACGACTATAAACCGTCGCTTGTCTGGCAGGAACCAAGTTCCTGCCAGACAAGCGTTTTCGAAACGGTCCTTACGCGCGGTCCATGTAGTGGACTTCAGGCAGGCTGCGCAGTCTTTCTGCGGCAGATTCTGGAGTGATATCACGCTGCGGGCTTGCCATCATCTCGTACCCGACCATGAATTTCCGCACTGTCGCCGACCGGAGAAGCGGCGGATAGAAATGGGCGTGGAAGTGCCACTCGCCGTGTTCCTGCCCGTCTGTCGGACGCTGATGGAATCCCATCGAGTAAGGGAACGATACCTCGAACAGGTTGTCGTAGCGCGTCGTGAGTTGCTTGAGTATGTCTGCCAGCCCGGTGCGCTGGGCGTCACTCATTGCAGCCATGTCAGAAACATGCTCTTTGGAGACAACAAGCGTCTCGAACGGCCAAATCGCCCAGAACGGCACAAACGCGGCGAACTGGTCGTTTTCGCAGACAATTCGTTCGCCGGATTGAGCCTCGAAGCGGGCGTAATCGCACAACAGGCAACTGCCGTTTCGGTCACGGTAGTCAATCAGTGCGGCCTGTTCCTTCGCGGGCTCGTTCGGAACCGTCTCGTTGGCCCATATTTGGCAGTGAGGATGCGGATTGCTGCACCCCATCATCTCGCCGCGGTTCTCGAATATTTGGACGTAGTTGATGTACGACAGCGAGCCGATACCGGTGTACTCGCTGGTCCACACGTCGATGACGGTGCGAATGTCTGCAAGCTCCATTCGCGCGAGCGTGAGGTCATGGCGAGGCGAAAAGCACACTACTTTGCAGATGCCTCGCTCGCTCTGGGCGACGATCAGGCCGCGGCCATTGTCGTCGTGAGTCCAGTGCGGCAGCTCAGGCTTGAGCGCGGCGAAGTCGTTCTCGAATACAAACGTGCTCGTGTACTTCGGGTTGGTCGCCGAACCGGCGCGTGCGTTGCCCGGGCAGAGATAGCAGCTCGGATCGTATTGGACACCAGCAGGGCGAACCGCCTTCTCCACCTGCCCCTGCCATGGCCGCTGGGTGCGGTGCGGAGAAACAAGAATCCATTCGCGCGTAAGCGGATTGAAGCGGCGATGCGGCGACTTCGTGAGATCCGTCATAACGTTCCAGGTATTAGTCCTCGTACCCGTTCGGGTGCTTGCAGCGCCACTCCCAGGCCGTGCTGATAATGCTCTCCAATTCCGGATAACGCGGCTGCCAGTTCAGCTCCCGCTTGATCTTCTCCGAACTCGCCACAAGGACGGCTGGATCGCCCGCTCGACGGGGCGCCTCGACAGCCGGGATTGGGTGACCCGTCACACGCCGCGCGGCCTCAATAACCTCGCGGACAGTAAATCCGCGCCCGTTGCCGAGGTTGTAGATCAGGCGCTCGGGTTCGGACTGCTTGCCGAGAGCTTCAAGCGCGAGCACGTGGGCCGAAGCCAGGTCGCTCACGTGAATGTAGTCGCGGACACAGGTTCCGTCGTGCGTCGGGTAGTCCGTGCCGAAGATGGACACGCTCTCGCGCTTCCCCATCGCAACCTGCAGAACTATGGGAATCAGGTGGGACTCTGGATGGTGGTCCTCTCCGAGTTCGCCGCTTGCGCCGGCCGCATTGAAGTAACGCAGGCTGGCATATCGCAACCCATGGATGCGATGGAACCAGGCCAGCATCTGCTCTACGAGCAGCTTCGACTCGCCGTAGGCGTTTGTCGGGCGAAGCGGGTCGTCCTCACAAATCGGCGTACGCTCCGGATTGCCGTACAGAGCAGCGGTTGACGAGAACACAAAGCGCGGCACCCTGTGTTCAATGATCGTCTCGAGCAGCGTCAGCGCGTTTGCCGTGTTGTTCCGGAAGTACTTCTCCGGTACCTGCATCGACTCGCCTGCCTCGATAGAGGCCGCGAAGTGCAGCACGCCATCGAACTGATTGCTTCTGAACAGCGCATCGAGGGCGGCTCGATCGGCAATCTCGCCGGAGACCAGAGTCGCGCCCTGCGACACTGCCCCGCGGTGCCCCTTGCTCAAGTTGTCGAAAACAGTAACCGCGTGGCCGGCCCGCAGCAACTCACTCGTGACCACACTGCCGATATATCCGGCCCCACCCGTGACTAACAGCTTCATCTGTATCGTCCTTGATTATCAGTACTCGACTGGCCCGGCACCCTCCGCGGCGGAACAGACGTAAACCGCTGGCGCCTTGCCTGTGCTTGCCTGGTAGCGCTCGATGATGCGTGCCTGGAATGCCTCGACGGCACCGGCAGCAACCATGTTGATCGTGCAACCGCCGAACCCGCCACCCGTCATGCGCGCACCGAATACCCCCTCCAACTTGGAGGCGATATCCACGAGGATGTTCAACTCCTCGCAACTGACTTCGTAGTCGTCGCGCAGGCTGAAGTGAGATTCGTACATGAGGCGGCCGAATTGCGCGATGTCACCGGAGGTGAGTGCCGCAGCGGCGTCCAGAACGCGCTGGTTTTCCGTAACGACATGACGGGCGCGCCGGTAAACAACTTCCGGGAGTTCCGCCTTATGGCGCTCAACGTCCTCGGGAGTGACATCCCGCAGTGCGGTGATGCCGGGGAAGTGCCTGGACAAGATGCTGACAGCTGTCTCGCAATCCGCCCGCCGCAGGTTGTACTCTCCGGAAGCGAGTTGATGCTTGACCATGCTGTTGCAGATGACCATCCGGATATCCGCCGGCAGCGGCAGCAACGAGTACTCGAGAGAGCGGCAGTCGAGCATTAGCGCTCGCGCAGCATGACCAAATGCGGAGATGAACTGGTCCATGATGCCGCAGCGCGTACCGGTGTATTCGTGCTCGGCACGCTGGCAGAGCTTGGCGATTTCGAGCCGGTTCAGTTCCAGACCTGATACCGAGGCCAACGCCATGGCGGTTGAGACCTCGATTGCTGCGGAAGAACTGAGGCCCGCACCGAGAGGCACCTCGCCGCTGATGACCAGGTCTGCTCCGCGCAGCTCGTATCCGGCTGCCTGAAGGACGCCGGCGACGCCACGGACGTAGTCACTCCAGTGGCGGCGTGGCGGACCAACCAACTCATTCAGCGGCAGGTCGACCGTCTCCCCGAACTGCTCGGAATAGACTCGCAGCCGCGCTTCCTTGTTGGGAGCGATGGCCACCCACGTGTAGAACTCGATGGCGGCGGGCATCACGAACCCATCGTTGTAGTCCGTGTGCTCTCCGATGAGGTTCACGCGTCCGGGTGCCCGGAAAACCCGGGGACTCACACCGTAGAGACTCTGAAATCGCTCGCCCAGAGAAGCAACCTTCGTGGCCGGATTCAGGCCGATGGACGGGTTCATGCCTGCCCCCGCCCCACGTGCGCAGTGTCCGCCTGCGACTCTGAAGTTTCTTTATTCGCTTCGCCGGTCTTCCGGCCAAACCAGAGCATCACTCCCCCGAAGAGCAGAAGCACGAATCCCCAGGCAAGATTGACATTGATGCCAAGCGAGACACGATAGATTGCACGGTCACTCAGCGCGCCGAAACCTACCAGCAACACGCCGAGCAGGGTGAACAGCAAGCCGATGGGCAAACGGATGTCCATTCCCATAATCGCGGAACTCCTTACCAGAAGATGATGTTGAGCAGCAGCGTCAGTGCAAGCACGCCGATGCCGAGGTAAGCCGGACGCTGGTACCAGGCGAGGTGCTCTTCGCTCGGCCTCTTCGTCAGGGAGTAGACGAGCCCGACCATGTCTTCGTCTTTGTGTGCCTTAGTAATGATGCTGACCAGAATGGTGACGACGAAACAAACTGACCACGCCCATATGGCGGTCCAGAAGTTTTGGGCCATCTCGCTCGGATACGAATGGACAAGTCCGAGCCAGCCGCCCTTGATGCCGGTTTCGGCGCCGACCGGGAGCGTCAGGCCATGGTGAAGGGCAGCAGCAATCGTGCCGCTCAGCAGTCCGGTGAAAGCTCCGTGTCCGGTAGCTCGCTTCCAGAACATGCCCAGCAGGAACGTCGCGAACAGCGGCGCGTTCACGAAGGCGAAGACGAGTTGCAGGAAATCCATGATGTTGTTGAAGCGGGTGGCCGCGTACGCCGCCGCAACGGAAAGCGCTATCCCGAAGACGGTCGCCATGCGCCCCATCCACAGGTAGTGCTCGTCAGTCGCTTTCTTCCGGATGTAGGACTGGTAGATGTCGTAGGTCCAGACAGTGTTGAATGCCGTGACGTTCCCCGCCATGCCGGACATGAAGCTGGCCAGCAGTGCCGTAAGCCCCAGGCCCAGCAGTCCCGTCGGGAAGTAGTGGAGCAGCATGTTCGGGATTGCGAGATCGTAGTCGAGGATCGGATTGCCGTTTTTGTCCAGCTTCGGCATCCCTGTTGCCTCATCGATCTTCGCTGGGATGAGCCCCTTGCCTGCAGACTGCTGGACGACTACTTCGTTACTCGCATTCGTGCTCACCGCCGTCGGGTTAGGAAGCGCGATTGCGATCAGGCCGGGCAGGATTACCAGGAACGGGAACACCATCTTCGGCAGCGCCGCGATGAGCGGGGTGCGGCGTGCGGCGCTCATGGAGTCCGCAGCCATGGCTCGCTGCACCACAAGGAAGTCGGTACACCAGTACCCGAACGAAAGAACGAACCCGAGACCCATCATCAGTCCGAACCACTCGACTCCGAGCGGGTTCGTATGTGCGCTCCCCATGCCCGTCCACGAATGGGTGAATGCTGCCGGCAGTTGCTGCTTCAGGCCCGACCAGCCGCCGACGTTCTTAAGTCCAAGAAGAACCAGCGGCAGGAAACCAGCGACGATCAGGAAGAACTGAAGCACCTCGTTGTAGATTGCGCTCGTGAGTCCACCCAGAAAGATGTAGGCCAGCACAATCACAGCCGAAAGAAAGATGCTGAAGTGAAAGATCGCCGAGTGTGGCAGTCCGAGCGCCTGGAACGGAACGTCGAAGATGTGCAGCGTCTGAATCAGCTTCGCCATCGCGTACATCGAGATGCCGGACGAGAACACGGTCATCGTGGCGAAGGAGATAGCGTTCAGGGCGCGCGTCTTCTCGTCGAAACGGAGCCGCAGATACTCCGGCACCGAGCGGGCTCGTGAGCCGTAATAGAACGGCATCATGAAGATACCCACGAAGACCATGGCCGGAATAGCGCCGATCCAGTAGAAGTGGCTTGTCGCGATGCCGTACTTGGCACCGGAGGCCGCCATTCCGATTACTTCCTGCGCTCCCAGGTTCGCCGAGATGAAAGCTAGTCCACAGATCCAGGCTGGAATCGAACGCCCGGCGAGGAAGAAGTCCGTGCTCGTCTTCATGTAGCGCTTCAGGGCAACACCAATGCCCAGCACAAAGACGAAGTACAGCACCATGATGAGCCAGTCGATGGCGGTGAGGTTCATGCTAAGACCTCAATTCAGTTTTGGGTGAAAACCTATGCTGCGCCTTTGTAATCGATTACATAGGGAATTTCAAGACTATTCGGAACCCCTCCGGACCGGCTCAGGGGCAAGACGCGAAAGCGACCCGCAAAACGAAGGCCGGTGACGGGAGCTTTTGAAAGGGTGAGGCAGTCAGTATGCGCGCGTTGCCCCGAAGGGACTTCCACTATCAGCGCCCAACTAGGGCTCTGCCTTCCCGGTCACACCCTTGTATATATTCCGACGTGTTCCGTGTATAAGCGTTTCGAGAGCACAATCCTCAATTATTAACGGCCCCAAGCACCTCATATATTTCCCTCGAAAGGCGAGCGAATGAGAGCGATGAGAGTTCTGCAACTCACGGCCATCCTCGTGGTTGCGATAAGCACGGCTATTGCTGGCGAGAACGCCCACAGCATGCCGATGCAGGTTCAAGTAGAAAACAGCGCCGAACATGCGTGGCTGCAGAAGCAGGTACTGGATTCAAGGGTACTGGATAACATGACCAACCCCGCAACGTGGGTTTTGGATGGTCAGGGCAGCAGCACGTTCGCTCCGGCCGATCCCAACCTGCGCCTGCCCCGCGTGCGCGTACAGGTGAATGTGCACGAACAGGGGGTTACGCGTGAGGGAGCGAGCAGGCTGCCCACCGTAAACCTCAGACGTGCTTTTGCGGGCGAAGACTGGACCAGTTTCAACCGTCTTTCATTCTGGATTCGTCCTACGATGTCTGGCCTGAATGTCTTCTCGATGGCCATCTTCCTCCGCAACGACGGGCTGGTGAAAGTGCCCGATGTTTACGGGCGAGAGGGAGTTCACCACATCACGGTTCCCAATAATCAGTGGACCCACGTCGTTTGGGAAATCGCACCGCTGGCGCGCGACAAGGTCGTCTCGCTCACGTTCAATTACTGGCTCAACAAGCGGCTTCCTGAACCGACCGACAGTGTCGCCTTCGAAATCGCCGGACTGGAATTGCAACGCGTCGTGCCCGACCATTACGAGGGTTGGAACGTTGCACCCGGCAAGATCTCGTTCAGCCACACCGGCTACCAGCCGGGAGCCTCGAAAACTGCCATTGCAAGCGGTCTGGGTGCGCGCGACTTCAGCATTGTGCGCGCAGATACGGGCGAGCCGGTTCTCACCAAGGCCGTTCAGTCTGTCAAAACGCGGCTCGGCGACTTCGATGTGCTCGACTTTTCCGAGCTCTCCCGCCCCGGTCTCTACAGCATTCGCGCGGGCGGCATCTCGACGCGTCCCTTCAAAATCGACCCTGATGTCTGGAACAGCACGACCTGGAAGACCATCAACTTCTTCTACGGCGAACGCTGCGGAATTGAGATACCTGGCATACACGATGCGTGTCATCGCGACTGGCAGGCCATATCAGGCGACCGCAGAATCATCATGAACGGCGGTTGGCATGACGCCGGTGATCTCTCGCAAGGACTGATCAACACAGCCGAAGCAACCTACGCCATGTTCGCGCTCGCGCAGCGCATGAAAGCCCGCGGCGAAGATCCAGTGCTCTTGAACCGCGTGTTGGACGAAGCGAAGTGGGGTCTCGACTGGGTTTTGAAGGTCCGCTTCGAAGGCGGCTTCCGAATCGGCTTCGCCAGCAACAATCTCTGGACGAACGGCATTATCGGCGACGCTGACGATCGCACGCGCGTCGCGCTCAATAACCCGAATGTGAACTTCCTGGCAGCTACCGCCGAAGCGATCGCCTACAACGTCCTGAAAGAGAGCGACCCGCAGTTGGCGGCCCGCAGCTTGCGTATCGCCGAGGACGACTGGCGCCACGCGGTTGCGGTAAAAGAATCGGCCGAGAATCTGAGCACGCCCGCCTTCGCCGCTGCGGAAATGGAACTTGCGGCAGTCGGCGTTCTGGCCTCGGTGGAGCTCTATAACGCGACCGGCAAGCAGGAGTACGCGGACAAGGCACGCGAGCTGGCGAAAGTCGTGATTGCCTCGCAGCAGCGGACGTACGTCGGCCGCGAGTTCCCTCTCGCCGGCTTCTTCTACACGGGCCCGGATCGCAAGACGATATTCCACCAGTTCCACCGCGCAAACGACCAGGCACCGATCGTCGCCATGTCGCGCCTTTGCGAGACGTTCCCGAACGACCCCGAATGGATCAAGTGGTATTCGGTCGTTGCGTTGCACTCGGAGTATCAGAAGGCAGCAGCGAGCACAACCGAGCCGTACCGGGTGCTCCCCGCATACCTCTACAAGGACGACGAGTATCTTCAGGTTCCTGAAAGGGGAGACCGTTATCAGGCAAGCCGTGAGGCATATCGCGAGCAAGTCGAGCGCGGTCTGCCGATCGGTGACGGCTTTTATCTCAAGGCGTTTCCGGTGTGGTTTGCCCGTCGCGGCAACTACGGCGTATTGCTGTCGCAAGCCAAATCACTCTCCACGGCCGCGCACCTGCGTCAGGACGTGGAAGCTGCCGACTTGGCCCAGCAACAGCTTCAGTGGGTGGTCGGACGGAACCCCTTCGTTCAAAGCACGATGTGGGGAGAAGGCTACGACTTCGCCCAGCAGTACACGGTCTCTTCGGGCGATTTCGTCGGCTCGCTTCCGGTGGGCATGATGACCCGCGGCAACGCCGACGCTCCGTATTGGCCCTCCCAGAATGGCTTTGTGTACAAGGAAGTCTGGGTGCACCCATCTGCGCGATGGCTCTGGATCATGCAGGATGTGGCCGGCCCCGCACTCGTCGAAGGACGCGTCCGGCCGGGCAGCGGTGCGGTCAACTTCAGGCACATTCGCACGGGCCACACGACATCCGTCACCCCTGACCCGGCTCGCGGCAGCTTCCGTACCTTCCTTCCGGAAGGGCAATACGAAGTGATAGGCGACGGACAACAGCGAATGCTGTCGCTGCTCCCGGGTGGCACGTACGACCTGCAGCTCCGCCCGTCTCAGCGGCTCGATTTACAACTCACAACCGATGTGCAGCGCGACGGCAGTGTGGTTGTGCGTCTCTCCGCCACCGGTTCAGGTAAGCATAGCTTTACGCTTCTAGCCGACGCGCTCTCGGTGGAGCAACCCACTAAAGAGATTCGGCTTGAGTCCGGCAGCGTTGGACGACTTGAGTGGAAGGCAAAACGAACCGCCGCGAACACCCCCTGGGTGGCTGTAGTCGTAGCCGATGGCGACGTGCTCCAAAGGAGGGAAGTCGTGGATCCGACTCTCAACGTGCGATACCGCGCTACCAAGTAGAGCGGAGCCAGGGACTTTAGCGGGCGAGCATGCAAGAACACAGCGAAAAGGCACAGGGCTTTCCCTGTGCCTTTTCTGCTGGCGCCTTTGAGCAGGCGCGCTGCTACGCAGCGCGGCGTCGATTGATGTCGGTCACATCGGCACCGCGGCGACCGCGGATGACGCGGTAGATTCCGAGCAGGACGATCGCTCCGAGAACAGCGAGTCCGAAGCTGCCCCAATCCCAACCTTCGAAGCCACGGCCGAATATTGCGGTGCCGATCCAACCGCCTACCAGGGCACCAGCAATGCCGAGCAACGTCGTGATGATGAACCCACCCGGATCACGCCCGGGCATCAGCGCCTTGGCCACGATACCCGCGAGCAGGCCGATGATGATCCACGACAGAATCCCCATAGAATCCCCCCGATTCACTTTCTACGTTACACACTAGGACGTGAACCGAACGTGCAGGGATGGCCGCTATTCGAGAGCAGGTCGTCTGGCCCGCCGTTCAGCGGCGCCTGAGTAACGTGTCGTATGGATCGAGAGTGATTCTGCGCGTTCCTGCGGGAACCCTGAACCGGAAGCGAGTCTCTGGACCTTCGACGAATACGCGTCCCAACAACTCTCCCGCAGCCGTGTACACAGGCACCGACGTGACCAGCACATCGGGCGCATGCTGCTGGACAATCTTGCCGGTCACCACGGGCGCCCCGCCCGCTGTCGTGAACCGGATGTCGGCGAATCCGAACGAGGGCACGGACGTGCCGTTTACCCAAGTATCGAAGAACCAGTCGAGAGACTTCTTTCCTTCGTAGGAGATCGAGTCCGGCAGTTCCTGCTCGAACAGCAGTTGGAGGTCGCGAGTGGTGATGCTGCGTCCCTCAAACTGCTGCCGCATCTTCCTGAGCACGCGGAAGAAGGGCTCGTCCGGCCCAGTACGCACGTTGGCCGCACGCGACTCGGGATTCTCGATGAGCAAGTGGCGCAACATATGGAACAGCCACGTGCCACGGCCGTAGCTGATCTTGTTGTATGCGTCAGGGAAGCGGGACGAATTCAAGCGGACCCCGAGCGTTACCGGACCGGCATCCGTGAATTCCACCCTGTTCTCGTTTTCGGCGAGCAACTCAGTCCGGTAGTGTTCGAGTATCTCTTTGAAGATTGCCGGGTTTTCAGCTTCGAGCTTCAGAAGAGCACAGTAGTTCGAAAGGGCTTCTACGATCCACTGCTCACGATAGCTTTCCCAAATGATGAGATCGCCAATCCACTGGTGGGCCGTCTCATGGGTCTGCATGAGGTGTCCGAACACAAGTTCGGCGCTGCGCGAGAGTTTTGCGCTCTGCCTTTCTTCCGGCGAGAGAAAGACGAAGGTGGAAAGATAAATAAGCCCAGGCCAGCTCTGGCTCATGGCCCCCGGCATTTGTGCAATCGAGAGGCCACTGTAAGCGAATGGGCCCAGCCGACGGGAAAGGAAGTCGATATCGCGAGCGGCACGGTCGGCGATTAACTGCGCGTTGCGAGCCGGACTCGGCTCTGAAGGCAAAACGGGGACCTGAGTGTTTGAACCGGGCGCTTGCGGGTCCGGCATAAGGACAACGTCGGTCCCCTTGCGGGGAAAATTGCTTTCCAGACCCGGTGCTGCGTACGTGACGATCTCAACGGTTCCCGCTTTGGCGCTTGCTGTCGTGTACTTCCCGAGGTTGAAGCCGGCAAACGGTATGGGACGATCGCTCACGTAGCGGGCCGCCACTTCACCGTCCACTTGCGACTGAGATACCCGTCTGCCCGTAGAGGCAAGCGTCCACGAACCGGGATAGCGGTACTCCACGTCGTAGTCCGACATCTCAAGCCCGCGGTTCGGATACCAGAAACCTCGGGCTCCGATATACATCAACCCGCCACCGGCATCGGCCAGCACGTCTCCCTTGTAGAGGAGACGGAGCGAGAGCTTCTCCCCCTGCACAGGGGCTCGCGGAAGCACTACCGCGATTACGTCGTTGCCGCGACGCGAAAGGGCCGACCCTTGCACAGCCTCGTTCTGGAGAAATGCAACCGGCTCGCCGTTGGAATACACGTCTGAGAGTTGAAGGTCGCGCGCCAACTCAAACCGCAACACCTTCTGGTCTGCAGACAAGATCACAGTCTCCAGCCGCGCATCCACCTCGATTGTCGTCGGCGGAATGATGCGCACGTTCAGCTTGTAGCTCGGTATGCGGAACGGTGCCGGTATCCCTGCCTCGGCACTGGCCTGCGTAACGATCGTTTCGCGTGCGGTCTGCGTACCCCGAACCTGTCGGACGGAGCGCATGGGGAACGAAGTCCAGATGTCGTACGAACCTTCCGCCCGCGTCGGCGAACCAACGATGATCTGCTCAGCCTGGGTCGTGTCGAAGAGGACGTCGAAGACGCCGAAAGCCTGACCGAAGACTCGCGTCAGCAGAAAACGGTCTTCCGGATCGCGGACGTCAGTCACGCTTCCGTCCGCTTGAACAGTGTGGCCATTCAGTATTGTGGTCGCCGTACGCAGCGCACCCGCCGACGCAAGTTGTCGCGTGGCCGCGTCCCACTTCCGGATGAACGCGGCAGCCTCTTCCATTCCCACGGGACGAAACGCCGGAGCGAGTTCCGTCAGCGTGTCGTCGTTGAATCGCAGGAAGGCCGTAATGATGCGTTCGGAGAGGATCGGCGAGCCGGTGAAGACGTTCATCGACCACTGTTCCAACCGGTCCGGCGGGCGCAGCAGCACCTCGCCTTCGCCCTCGAAGAATGCCGCGGTCACACGCCCATCAACCGATTCCGAGAACGCGATAATCCCATCTTCAAGCCGGATGTGGAGATCTTCGCGGTCGATGTAGGCGTCGCGAATGCGATGAACGCGCTTAGGGTCGAGACCTACGCTGCTGAGCCGAACGTACAGTTCGGAAACTGGACCGCGCCCCGAATGCTGTGGCCGCGGAATCTGCTTCTCCGCGAGAGCCTCGGGCGCTGATTGTTCCTGGGCATCAGAATCGGGTAACTGCACCGAGAGTTGCTGCGCAGGCACAGGGGTCGCAAGCATGACGCCCGCGAGCATCGCGACGATTGTGGTCGAGAGCCTACGCAATCCTTAACTCCACCGTGCGTTGTTCCGGTTCAGCACTCCTGCTTCGGTTCAGCATTAGACACCGGCAGAACTCGAAAGGTGTCTCGGAAACCGGGCAGTGGGGGCCTTCGGGCCTGTGTGGCCGCCAGTCTTAGACTGGCGGTGTGCCGGTCGAAGACCGGCACCCAGACTGAACTTCTCCTAGCCAGCCCTGTAGAGATGTAGCTCTGCTGCGTCTTCTCTGGCTTTCACTTACGTCCGGCGCTTTTCGCGCCGGCCTTGCCGGTCGGCTTGCCCACCATTGAGTCTGCCGTGACGAACCTCGGAGCAATGTCCGTGGGAACGCCTTGCAGCCTGTCCAGCGCCTTTTGCACCGGCGGGCGCAGCACGGCCAAGGTCGCAAGCATCTCCTTCGCGCCCTCGTAATCGCCCACAGCCTCCATGGTCAGAAGGTCGCGCGTGAGGTCGCGAACCGCAGTCTTGATCTTCGTCAAATCGACGTCGAAAGTGCCGTCCGGTTGAATCGTGATCGCGCCCTTGTCGAGGAAGTAGTTCACTTGCAGAGCCATGCCGCGTCCGTGCGCCTCGGTGACACCAAAGCGCAGTGTGCGGAACGTGGATGCGAGGAACGTGCGATACAGCCGGCGCTCGGCGTCCGGCCCCGTCTTGAGCACGCCTTCGAGTCCCATTTCCGCTGCGTGGTCCATCATGTATTGCAGCGCCCAAAGACCGGTCACGTCTGCCTTGGCCTCTTCCACTGCGCTATAGACATCCTTCAGTTCTTTGCGCGGTGAAGTCTGGCGGCCGTTCACCGTGATCTGGTGGGGGCCGAGGCCCAAAGACCGGTCACGTCTGCCTTCGCCTCTTCCACTGCGCTATACACGTCCTTCAGTTCTTTGCGCGGCGAAGTCTGGCGGCCGTTCACCGTGATCTGGTGGGGGCCGAGTCCGTGCATAAGTTCGTGGCACAGGATATGGGTAAAGAACGCGTCGAAGTCCACATCCGCCTGCGCCTCCTTCGATAGCGTGAGGGCCGCGATTGGCTGGAGAACTTTTGCGAACTTTGCCTCCTGGATGTTCTTCAGCATGACCCGTTTCGAGCCCTTCTGCTGAACCACGCGCTCGTCATTCGGCAGATTGAAGGCCGCTGTCTGCACTCCGTTCTCGCCATCGCCCGCGCTGAATACCACGTTCACCACACGGATTGGCGCAGCAGCACCGAGCTTCGGGTTGCGGAACTTCGGGTCTTCCGGAAGATTGTCTTCGAGTCTCTGTAGGTTGCGGGAGAACGCGGCGAGCTTCGAGGTCTCTGCATCGTCGCGAAGCGTTACATACGACTCAAACGCCGCCTTGTATCCGAACAACTCGTCGTTGTAAGTCTCGTAAGGACCGATCGTGATATCGATTGGCGCATCGAGGTCCATCCACGAAACGTCACTCTCGTAGTAGTCGTTTGAAAGAAATGCGTCGGCGCGAGAGTTAAGGAAGCGTTTCAGTGTCCCGTTGTCCGTCAGCGCGGCGGCCTCTTTCAGGAGCCCGGCAGCTTTTTGCAGGTTTGCCTGGTACTCACGGCTGTACGGAACCAGGGTCAGCTTTCGGTCGGCTCCTCGCCTTATGACGCTAAAGAAACCCGTAGCCTGCTCTCGCTGTTTTTCGTCGAGCGTCTTTAACCAGGCTTCGAATTCCTCCTTCTTCATGTCCTCGGGATAGAAGTTGGCGCCAAGCGGCTTGCGCGCGGGCACGCCCGGAATGAATGCCGCCTGGTGATCCAGGTCCGACCACGGTCCCTTGTTGATCCAGAAGTAGCGCAACCGAGCCTGTCCGAGCGGTGACTGGTCCTTCTTTAGCTTTTCGTAAAGCGCGCGGTTACTGCTCCAGACCTGGTCAAGGTACATGTCATTGACGACCTGGGAAGCCTCGATCAGTTTCGAGAGCGCCTGGCGGTCACCGGCGGAAAGCTTCGACGCGTCCACGTCCAGGTCGGTGGGCGCAAACCGGGCGATCATCTTGTTGAGCGCTGCGAGATCGGGAACTGCCGCCGCATGCTTCTGCGAATCGGCTGCAAAGGCGCACAGTATCGAACTTGTCAAAAAGGTGAGGATGAAGAAAGTTTTCATTGCGTCTGCCTCGTGAACGGGTGATTCTCGCAGAATCAGCACGGCAGGACAAATAGGCAGCACCGTTCTTCCCTGATAGCTCGGGCCAGAATGCTCTGGCCTGGCCGCTTAATCCAGCTTCCGGTGTCCTCCTCGAAACTCGAATCATCAAAGAGAGCAGCCTCAGTCAGACCCAGCCAGTGGCGCGGTAGTCAGGGACTCAGGGTGCTAGAATTGGGCAAGAGCATCCCCGAAAACTCTGAGCGCCACGCGGTTGGGGGCAGAGTCTGGAAGTACATATGAAGAGAACATTCGCCATCTGCGCAGCCGTCCTGTTGATCGCGGCCAGCGCGCTCGCCTCAAGCACGATTGTCGAAGAGATCGTTGCGCGCATAAACAACCAGATCGTCACGCGAAGCGAACTGCAGCGGGCGCGCGAACAGGCCATCCAGGAGATTCGTCAGCAGAATCCCCCGAACCTGAACGAAAAAATTTCGGACGTAGAGAAGAACATCCTCCGCGACCTGATCGATCAGCACCTGCTCGTGCAAAAGGGCGAGGACTTGGGCATCACCGGCGAAACGGAGATGATCAAGCAGCTCGACGAAATGCGCAAGAAGGCCGGGCTCGAAACGATGGAAGACCTGGAGCGCGAGGCGCAGAAGCAGGGGATCAGCTTCGAAGATTTCAAGCAGCAGATGAAGGAAAGCATCGTCACCCAGATGGTGATCAGCCGCGAAGTCGGCGGTCACATCCGCATCACGGGTGAAGAGGTCCGGCAGTTCTACGAAGAGAAAAAGAACGAACTTGCGCAGCCGGAACGCGTCCGCCTCGGCGAAATCCTTATTTCAACCCAGAAGAAGGACGCCGACGGCAAAGTTACCGAGATGAACGAGCAGGAAATCGCGGCCGCCGAAGCGAAAGCGAAGCAGTTGGTCGAGGAACTGCGGAAGGGCGCGAAGTTCGAAGATGTCGCAAAGAAGAACTCGGATGGTCCGACAGCCGAGCATGGTGGAGACTTGCAGTACTTCCAGCGCGGCATGCTCGCCAAGGAGCTTGAGGATCGCACCTTCGCGATGAAAGCCGGCGAAGTGACGGACGTTATCCGCACGAAGCAGGGCTTCATCATCCTCAAGGTCACCGAGCACACGCCCGCTGGCGTACCGGCTCTGAAGGACATCGAGCCTCGCATTCAGGAGGCTCTCTACATGAAGAAGATCCAGCCGGCCCTGCGCGCCTACCTCACGAAGCTTCGCGAAGAGGCCTACGTGGACGTAAAGACCGGTTACCTGGACACTGGCGCCAGCGCCAAGCAGACCAAGCCGGTGATGACAGCGGCGAATGCCGACGACAAGGATAAAGAGAAGAAGCGCAAGAAGAAGCTCGGCATCTTCTAGCAGCTCAGACAATCGCCTTAAACGCGACCGGAAACGGTCGCGTTTTTGTTTTTCCGACCGTCCGCGGAGCGCACATGGGGTACGATAAGCGAGCAGCTACCCTGCTTCTTTACGGCCAGGAACATGAAGGATTTCTACGTCCGAGACTCGGCGCAGTTCGAAAACCAGATTGTAACCACCAGTTTCGTCGTCGGCGCCAAGCAGATCAAGCCGAAGAAGAACGGCGAGCCTTATCTTGCGCTCACCCTGTGCGACCGCACGGGCCAGATTGAAGCCAAGATGTGGGACAACGTTACCGAACATCTGGCCAGCTTCGAGCAGGACGACTTCATCAAGGTCCGGGGCCTGATCAACAAGTACAACAGCCGCTTTCAACTCACAATCTACAAGCTGAAGAAGCTCGAGGACTCCGAGGTTGACTTCGAGGACTACCTTCCGAAGTGCCCCAGGGACATCGAAGAACTCTGGAGCACTCTGGGCGGCTTTGTTGAGAGCTTCGAAAACCCGCACTTGAAGGCGCTGGTACAGTCCTTCATGAACGATCCCGAAGTCGCGCGCAGTTACAAGACCGCACCCGCTGCCAAGACACTTCATCACGCCTACATCGGCGGCCTGCTGGACCACGTTGTTTCGCTCTTCAAGCTGTGCGACCTCGCGTACCGTAACTATCCTCAGATCGACCGGGACCTCCTGCTGACCGGCGCCTTCCTGCATGACATTGGAAAAGTCCACGAGCTGACGTACGCTCGCTCGTTCGGCTACAGCACCAAGGGACAACTGCTCGGACACATGATCATCGAGTTGGAGATGTTGCAGGCCAAGGTTCGCCAACTGCCAGGCTTCCCCGACGAGCTCAAAACCTGCATCGAGCACATGATCATCAGTCATCATGGCCATTACGAGTTCGGGTCGCCAAAACTGCCGATGTTCCCCGAAGCGCTGATGCTGCACTACCTCGACGATCTGGACTCGAAGATGGAGTCCATGCGCGCACAGTTCGAGAAATGCGCTCAGGATCCTGATCCTTGGGCTGGATGGAACTCGTCGCTGGAACGGCCCCTCGTGAACCCGAAAAAACTGCTCGCGAGTATGTACGGCCGGCCCGAACCGGAAAGCGCAGCAGTCGCCGTGGCTGGAGACGACCTGAAATAACTTCCCGATTTGCTCGGAGCGCGAAACATGCTCGACTTCTCTCGCTTCAAGTACATAACGTTCGATTGCTACGGAACACTGATCGATTGGGAAACGGGGATACTGGGCGCGCTCCAGCCGGTGCTCGGTGCGCACGGGGTCACGCTGGCCGACGACAACGTGCTCGAGTTGTATGCCGGCATCGAATCCCGTCTGGAACAAGGCCCCTATCGTCCGTATCGCGAAGTGTTGCGGTTGGCTGTCCGCGAATTCGGGGAGAGGCTGGGCTTCACGCCGTCGCTGGAAGAAATAGCGTCCCTATCGGAGTCCATCAAGAACTGGCCGCCCTTTCCGGATACCGTCGCCGCGCTCCGCGACCTCTCTACCCGCTACAAGCTGGCAATCATCTCGAACATTGACGACGAGCTCTTCGCCTATTCG
>Ga0196976_1000315_pt1 | contig 31876 bp, 27 predicted proteins | sample S3v_513CmetaG_FD_148644 | JGI IMG/M metagenome (GOLD analysis project Ga0196976, IMG submission 148644) | Soil microbial communities from Anza Borrego desert, Southern California, United States - S3+v_5-13C | ecosystem: Environmental > Terrestrial > Soil > Desert | place: USA: California... | reverse complement strand
GTATCCCTCTCCATGCGCTCCGAAGGCGGTACCCGACAGCGCTGCTACTCCGGCTTCCTCGAGCAGAGCATCGGCCAGCTTCTTCGATGGCCAGCCCGTCTTGGTGATGTTCGGGAACATGTAGAACGCGCCCTTCGGCACCTTGCAGGAGAAGCCTTTGATCTTGTTGATCCGCTCTGCGAAGTAATCACGGCGGCGGATGAACTCCTCGTTCATCTTATCTACCGACGACTGGTCGCCCTTGATCGCCTCTACGCCTGCCATCTGCGTAAAGCTTGCCGTGCACGAGTTCGAGTTCGTCATCAGCCGCGAAATGTGCTGCGCGAGGTCGGGCCGCATTACGCCGTACCCCATGCGCCAGCCTGTCATCGCGTACGTCTTCGAGAAGCCGTCCAGAATGATCGTGCGCTCCTGCATTCCCGGCTCTTTCGAAATCGAATGGTGCGACCCCTCGAATATCAGCCGTGAATAGATCTCGTCGGATAGCACCATGATGTCGCGATCCCCAATTGCATTCGCCAGGTCGCGCAGATCTTCCTTCTCCAGCATGCCGCCCGTCGGGTTTTGTGGTGAGTTGATGATGATCAGCTTCGTGCGATCGGTGATCAGGTCGCACAGCTCGTTGACGTCGAGCCGGAAATTGCGCTCCTCGCGCAGTTTCACCGGAACGGCCTTCGCGCCCACGAAATTGATCATCGACTCGTAGATCGGGAAGCCTGGGTTCGGATAAATGACCTCATCACCTTCGTCGCAGAGTGCCAGGATCGTGAAGAAGATGATCGGCTTGCCTCCAGGGACAACCACAACCTCGTCGGCTCCCACCTTGATTCCGCGCGTCGCACTGACCTCGTCTGCAATCGCTTGCCGCAGGTCCGGCAAACCGGCAGAAGGTCCATAATGCGTATAACCCTTGTGTAGGGCATCCACCGCCGCCTCAACGATGTTGGCCGGAGTATCAAAATCGGGTTCGCCGATCTCGAGGTGAACGATGTCTCTACCCTGCTTCTCTAGGGCGCGCGCCTTCACCAGCACTTCGAAGGCAGTTTCGGTTCCCAGCCGCGACATGCGCTTGGCCAGGTGGAGTTCTGCTTGCGTAGCTTTGGTCATAGAAATCCTTCACCCAGACGTGGGCGGATGAGTACAGTTGCTGGCCGGGCGTTCGCTACGACCTCGACCGCGAACAAATCATTGTACCCAGAAGATTGTCATTGTCCGAGCCCTTTCCCGCTGTGACGCAAGGCTACCGCCGATGTGACGTACGAACGCCACCCCCGCCAAGTTGCCCGTGCGCCAGTCGAGTGATTTTCATGTTGTAAGTTCCCGGACCCGACAGCCGCTTGACTCGCGCTAAAATCGCCCAGAGACCTCCGCACGTGAACAACCGACTCATCGACAATAAGAGCATCGCGACTATCCTCTACGAGACCGCCGATCTCATGGAGATCAACGGCGACGACCCTTTTCGCATTCGCTCCTATCGCAATGCCGCTGAAGCCATCGAGGGTCATCCGCAAGCGATCGCCGACATCATCCACGAGCCCAAGCAGGTTCTCGCCATCCAGGGCATTGGCAAAGGAATGCTCTCCAACCTGCAAGAACTATTCAAGGAAGGCAAGCTCAAGCTTCACGCCGAACTCCTCGAGAAATATCACCCCTCGATGCTCTCCCTCCTCCAGATTCAGGGCCTCGGCCCCAAGTCTATTGCGCTCATCTGGAGCGCCTTCAAGGTCTCCGACATAGATGGTCTCGAGAAGCTCGCCCGCGAAGGAAAGCTCCGCACCCTTCCGCGCATGAGCGAGAAGACCGAACAGAAGATCCTCAAGTCAATCGAGACGTTCAAAAGCATCTCCGGACGTTTCTGCCTCGACGATGCCGACAAGATAGCAGCCAAGCTGACCGAACAGCTTCAAAGGCTCCCCGGCGTGGACAAGATCACGCCCGCCGGCTCCCTCCGGCGTGGACGCGAAACCGTCGGTGATCTCGACATCCTCATCACCGGCAAGTGTTGTCTCGACCAGGCGCAGCGCGACGCCGTTATCGACGAGATACTTCGCTTCCCCGGCATCATGGACGTTCTTGTTAAAGGAGAGAACAAGGTCAGCTTCAAGCTGCGCAGCGGTATGCAGGTAGACGTCCGCCTGCTCCCTCCGGAATCTTTCGGCGCTGCTATGCAGTACTTTACCGGCTCTAAGACTCACAACGTGGCTCTTCGTCAGCGCGCGCTCAAGATGGGCTACACGCTCAACGAATATGGCCTCGCGCGCCTGGAGAACAACGAGCGCGTAGCCGGGCACACCGAAGAAGAGATCTACGCGAAGCTTGGGCTCGACTACATTCCGCCCGAGATGCGTGAGAACTGCGGCGAGATCGAACTCGCGGAAAAGCACGAGGTCCCGAAGCTACTGACCCTCGCTGACATCCGCGGAGACGTTCACGCTCACACCGTCGAGACCGACGGGAAGTGCACCATCGACGAAATGGCCGCCGCCGGGCGCCAACACGGATACGAGTACATGGCGATCACCGAGCACTCGAAAAATCTCGCGTTCGCGAACGGTCTCGACGACAAGCGCGCTCTGGAGCACATCGCCCGCGTTCGTAAGTTCGACGAACAGACTGAAAGCATCAAGATCTTTGCCGGGATTGAGGTGGACATACTTGCCGACGGATCCCTCGACCTCTCTGACGATGTCCTCGCCCAAATGGACATCGTCATCGCCAGCATTCACTCGGCCTTCAACCAGGAACCCGAACAGATGACGGACCGTTTCCTGAGGGCCCTCGAGAACAGGCACGTCTCGGTTATAGGTCATCCCACTGGTCGCATTCTCCTCCGCCGAGACGCGTACAAGTTCGACATCGATGCTGTCCTGAAGCAGGCCGCTAAGAACAAGATTGCGATGGAATTGAACGCCTACCCTGACAGACTCGACCTCTGCGACCGCCACCTCCGCGTGGCTAAGGAACACGGCGTCAAGATCGTCATCAACACCGATGCCCACCACACGTCCCATTACGACAAGATCAAGTACGGAGTCCTTCAGGCCCGTCGTGCCTGGCTAACCAGCGCCGATGTGCTGAATACCATGCCCGTAGAAAAATTCGCAAAGGCCATTAAACGGGCATAAACTTCTCGGCAGCGATTTGGCATCTTAGTGTCAGTTCCGGAGCACCTCGCCTCCGGGTAGACGCAGCAGTGGTCGGTACCACCGCCCTCGAAGGAGGCTTGAATGGCCAGTTCGAAGCCCAACGCCGCCCCCGAACCCGACGCTGGACATATCCCCATTACCGAAGAGTTTGACAGCGCTAAGCACACCCTGCCTGACAAAGGGCCCGTGATTATCGCGCTGGTGCTCGTGGCCGTCGTCATAGGTATCGTGGCTTACATCTTCCGTCCGCAACCGATCGCCACCGGCACCATCGACGAAGCGTTTGCCGTCGCCATTCCGAACCGCAACACGGTTCTTGCGACCGTCCAACTGACGGTGAAGAACGTCCACTCCCGGCCGCTCACCATTCGAAACGTGAACATCAGCATTCGCACAGATCAGGGCGAGTTCAGCGACGATTCTGCCTCTGTAGCCGATTTCGGACGCTACTTCGCTGCTTTCCCCGACCTACAGCAGCACTCAATCGAGGGACTCTCACGCGAGATGAAGATTCCTCCGGGCCAGCAACTCAGCGGCAGCGTCATCGTCAGCTTTCCCATCACCAAAGAACAGTTCGACAACCGCCGCGGACTGACCGCGACCGTCTCCTTCTACGACCAGAATTCGGTGCAGATCAGTCGCTGACGCTTCTGTCGAAGATAAGAAAAGGCCTGCCGTGTCGGCAGGCCTTTTGCATCAGATCGGAGCAGCCGAATATCGGCGCAACTCCTGAATTCCCTGTTCGCTATTTCGGCGTGCTCAGGTAACCCGTCACCGTGTCCTTGTCCACCTTGTAAACAACAACCTCGAACAGCCCGCGCTCACGACCCGTGTAGAACTGAAGCGGTTCGTTCATCGTACGGTCTTTCTTTTCAATCGTACGGTCGTCCGCGAGCACGTTCATCGTGAACTTGCCCTTCTTGCGGTCGGCCTTCTTCAATTGCAGACTCACCGTCGAGATCGGCTGGGGACTTGCGCCCTTCTTCAGCGTGAACTCGTAATAGTTCCGGTCGCCTTTATGCTTCAGGATTTCCAGTTCGTCGTGCGTGCGCGCGATCAACCCGCTCTGCACTCCGAGGTCTCCGATCGCCCGCTCGAGTTTCGCCTTCGTCGCTTCCAGGTCGGTCTTCGTTGCCGTGATGTCCGACTTCGCTCCGCCAAGTTCGCTCTTCACCACTACGACATCGCCGCTTACCTGCGAAACAGCCTGTTTCGTCTGCTGTTGTTCCGCCGTGAGCCGCTGTTCAGCAGCCTGCTGCTGACGCCGCAATTCGGCCGTGCGTTTCGCCAGTTCTTCCTGCGTCATGCCGACCTTGGAACCCAGTGCCTCCACCGACTCGCGAACAGTTGCGTTTGTTGCATGGAGTTTCTGCCCGAGGTCCTTCTGCGCCGACTCGGCCGCCTGCTGTTTTTGCTCCAGTGCGCCGATACGCCCGCGCATGTCGAACATCAGGAACAGCGACGCCACTACATACACTGCTGCCACGCCGATTAGAATGTACTTAAGCACACCGCCGCCCTGGTTCATCTCGTGCCCTTCGTCAGACATGAAGACTCCTTAAAATTGTGAATAGCTGAATTGTTCAGCAGAACACAACCAGTGTCAATGCTGGCCTTGACCACCATCCCCTGCTGCTCCGCATCGAAGAATGTAAATACCCGCAATCCGGCGCCCAGCGCGCGCATCTACTTACGATTTTCCTGAATTCAGGCCTGAACTGCTGCCTTTGGGCCGCTCAATTGCACCTGGATTGGGCAAGTAGTTCTCCTGAATAGGAGCGGGCACAAGCCGCTCCGCAATCGATTGAAAACAGCGCATTTATGAGCTGCGCGATTTAACTCAGAAACTCGCGCCAGAACAGGTGGAAGCGGCGCGCCACCTGTGGGAAGTCTGATACTGAGTGCTACGCGCCGGGTACACAAGTTCGGGGAGACAAAGCATTCATGAAGGGCCTCATTACACTCGTATTCGCCTCGCAGTTGGCGTTCGTAGCCACTCAAGCTCAAACAACGCCCCCTCCGGGGGCAGCCGTGGGAGCCACCGATCCCACCGCTGCCTCACCGGTGAACCCCACTCCACAGAGCACGACCATTCGCATACTCACTCCAGCCTCAAACCAGAAGCTCGCGAATACGAACATCGTCGATGTGCGTTTCGAAATTGTTAATCCGGCCATGAGCGCCGGCACCCCGAACTTCCTCATCCAGCTCGATGGCCAGGATCCCATCCGCACCACCAGCATGGAGCAGACGTTCACCGGCCTTGCTCCCGGGCCGCACAGTGTCACTGTGCAGATGGTTGACGCTAACAACACGCCGATTCCCGGCTCCCGTGCCGTCGTGCAGTTCCATGTCGCGCCTCAATCCAACACCGCGCCTGCAGGCCGTACCCCGACCCCTGGCGGACTGGCAATTACACGCGACACAGAACCGTTACCGCCAGCTGATGTCGCCAGGGGCGGACCGCAGGATCCCGGCGTTCGGCCCACCGCGCCAGTCACTGGGGGTTCACAGGAACCACTGCCCTCGGCCAACAGCCTCCTGCCGCTTATTTCGGTTATCGGCTTCGGAGTGCTCGTCGGTGGAATTGCCTCCGCCATGAAGACCCGCTAGTTAGTAAGTGCTGCCCCGAACGAGCGAGCGTGGGCGTGTTCACCGGCGTGTGCGGGTTAACTTCCGTCGTGTCGCACGGAGCCCTCTGGCACTCACGAATTACGCATCTTAGATATTTGCCTTTTAACTTGGCATCTGCATGGGTATGAACGAACGTATGAAGGGTCAAGAGCTACTCTCGCGTGTTCGAAGCTACATTCCCCGCGACGTGCAATCTTTCAGGCGGCTGCTTCCCACGCTGTTGATTCTGCTCGGTTTCGTCTTGCTGGCCTACACCGCGAGCCAATACGGCTTGATGTTCTGGGAGCAGCGTCAGCTCGAGCGTCAGTGGGCCGAGCAGCAGGAGCGCTACTCTCAGCAGGCTGCCACCGGACAGGCATCCATGGTCGTTGATGACGGCCTTACGCGACTCTCAATTCCCAAGATTGATCTTTCCGCAGTTGTAGTCGATGGAACCACACGCAAGAAGCTTCTGCTCGGCCCCGGCCACCTCGAAGATTCCGCTTTGCCCGGCTCCAAAGGAAACTCGGTCATCACCGCGCATCGCGACACCTTCTTCCGCCACATCGTCGACCTCTCAAAAGGAGACGAAGTGATCGTCCAGCGCAACGGTAAAACCTACACGTACGAAGTCACGGCGAAGAAGATCGTCCAGCCGGATGACGTTTCCGTGATCAAGCCGACCAAGGACAGCCGCCTCACCCTGATCACTTGCTACCCGACGTACTACATTGGCCCGGCACCCGAACGGCTCATCGTGATCTCAAAGTTGAAGGAGGGAGAGCCCACGGCACCGGCCAATCCGGTCAGCGTTTCGCGCACGTTACCCGGAGACAGTTCCGATTCTGCAAAGTAGCAGCGCTCCTGCATCTCATCAGGACCGCTCTCGCCGGTCTTTCTGTTTCAGCCGCGAATTCTTCCGCTAGAATTCTCCCGTGAAAACTTGGGACGCCATCATCGTCGGCGGCGGCATCATCGGGCTCTCGCTCGCTCTCGAACTTCGTCGCCAGCGCGCTTCCGTTCTCGTCGTCGACCGCACGGAGCCTGGCCGCGAAGCCTCTTGGGCCTCTGCCGGAATGATCGCTCACTGCGACCCGCACCTTCCCGTGGCCCTCCACCCGCTTGCAGACGCCAGTGCCTCCCTCTACCCGGATTTCGTCCATGAGATTCAGGAAGAGTCGCAGCTTCACATCGACTTCCGTCGTGAGGGCACTATCTGGTTCGGCGAAGCTGGCGCCACTCCGCGTAAGAGCACCGAACAGATCGCCACCGAAGACCACCTCGCCGCCCTCGAACCGCGTCTCGCCTTCCGCCCCGGTGCATGGCGCCTTCCCGAGTGTTCCATCGACACGCGCACGTTCCTGCCTGCTCTCATCAAGGTCGCCCGCATTCGCGACATCGACTTCGTTACCGGCTCTCCCGTTGTAGAGTTGGAACTCGCCGCCGATCGCATTACCGGCGTTCGCACCGAGAACGCCCGCTATCACAGCGGAACCGTCGTGAATTGCGCTGGCGCTTGGGCCTGTCAACTCGGCCCGCTCGCGGTTCCCACTCGCCCTATAAAAGGTCACATGCTTTCCGTCGTGTTTCAGCACCATACTCCCGGAGCCAAGCCACTTCCCGAACCCGTGCTAAGCCACGTTGTCCGCGCTCCTGGCGTCTACATTGTTCCGCGCAGCGACGGCAAACTCGTCATCGGCAGCACCGTCGAAGACGCAGGGTTCGACAAGCGCGTCGATCCAGACATCGTGCAGGGCCTGCACCAGGCCGCTGCCATTCTCGTCCCGGACATCGGGGAAGCGCGTATGCACGAAGCCTGGACTGGCCTGCGTCCCGGCACTCCCGATGGACTTCCCATCCTTGGCGCTACCCACATCGCCGGCTACTTTGCCGCGACGGGTCACTACCGCGACGGCATCATGCTCGCTCCCATCACCGCCCGAATCATGAGCGATCTGCTCGCCAACAACACGCCCGCCTTCGACCTCTCGCCGTTCTCACCCGAGCGCTTTGCTGTGCCCACAGCCCGGTAAAGCTGCCTTCATTTCTCGCGCATCGGTTCGCCGAGCAGTTCATCCTTGCTCAGTGCGATCGCTACAAACGTCGAGTCTTGCCTCTCTCGAACGAACAGCTTCGAGCGATGCAGCCTTTCTTCTCGCAGGAATTGCTGGCCGACACGCGGGTACCGAGTCGTCCTGCGCCATACGTTTCCGCCCACAACTCTCAAGTTGTATACTTCCCAGTTTGACGCAGCCAATTAGTCCTGATCTGCTCACTGCTGAAAGAGAGGAATCCCCAAATGTCTTCGGCCGCTGTCACGTTTGCAAAAGAGAACGAGAAGCGATTTCTTAACGAACTCAAAGATCTGCTTCGCATTCCTAGCATCAGCACTCTTGAAGAACACAAGGAAGACATCCTGCGCGCCGCTCAATTCGTCGCCGACGAACTGAAGCGCATCGGTTTCGAGAACGTCGAGATCATCAAGACCGCCGGTCATCCGCTGATTTATGCCGATTGGCTCCACGCCGCCGGTCAGCCCACCGCGCTCTGCTACGCACACTATGACGTTCAGCCGGCCGAACCGCTCGATGAATGGGTAACGCCGCCCTTTGAACCGACGGAACGCAATGACAACATTTATGCGCGCGGTGCCGTGGACGACAAAGGCCAACTCTGGATGGAAGTGAAGGCTTTCGAGTCGCTCTTCAAGGCAAATAACGGCAAGCTGCCGATCAACGTGAAGGTCATCTACGAAGGCGAAGAGGAAGTCGGCGGCGAAGCCATCGCCAAGTACATCCGCGAGAACGGCCAGCGACTCAAGGCCGACTTCGCGCTCGTCTGCGATACCGAGCTTTTCGCCCCCGATCTCCCGACCCTTTGCGTCGGACTCCGCGGACTCGTCTACACCGAACTCGAAGCGCAAGGTGCCATGACTGACCTGCACTCCGGGATTTATGGAGGCGCCGCGCCCAACCCGCTTTTCGCCCTCGTCGAGATCATTAGCAAGCTTAAGGATTCGAGCGGCAAGATCCTCATCCCCGGCTTCTATGACAGCGTACAGGAGCCGACCGCAGACGAACTCAAAGCCTGGAAGGCGCTGCCCTTCGACGAAGACCACTACCGCAAGACCGAAGTCGGCTCAACCGTGCTGACCGGCGAAGACGGATACCCGGTGCTCTATCGCACTTGGGCGCGTCCAACGCTTGAAGTTCACGGCATGCCTGGCGGATTCGTTGGACAGGGCGCGAAGACGGTCATTCCCGCCAAGGCGTCCGCCAAAGTCTCGATGCGCCTCGTGCCGGACCAGGACCCGGACGACATCCTGAAGAAGTACACCGACTTCGTTATGTCGCATGTGCCCAAGGGCATCCAACTCAAGATCAAGGTGCACAGCAAGGGACCGGCCAGCGTCGTCGACACTAACAACAACTTTGTCAGGGTGGCAAACCAAGCCCTTCACCAGGTCTTCAATAAGGACACCGTCTACATCCGCTCCGGCGGTTCCATCCCGATCGTCTCGGACTTCCTCAATGTGCTGAAGATTCCCACAGTAATGATGGGCATGGGCCTGCCGGACGACAACCTGCACGCGCCTAACGAGAAATTCCACATTCCAAACTTCTACCGTGGCATTGAGTCGATCATCCGTTTCTTCTCGATTCTCGGCGGTCAACAGTAGTCACCGAACAGGTAACTCTGGAAACAAAAGGCCGTCGCACACGCGATGGCCTTTTTTGATTTAACCTATTTGTTTTGAAGGACTCAAAGGATTAATTCTCCCAGAGTATCTCAAACAAAGATTTGGGACCGCCGGGCTGGGGTGCAACAATTACATGCATCCAATCACCGGCTTGTTGGTTCTAAGTAGCTTCACAGACTGTGAGGTCGGATGAGCATTCACGCCAAGGACTTGCTGAATGGCTGGGGGAAAATACTGCGTGGCAAAATCCCACTACTATCAATCGAGATTACGCGTGAATGCCCCTTGCGCTGCCCCGGTTGCTACGCCTACGGCGACGACCACCTCGGCGGCGGTGTTCTGCTTCGAACTCTGAACGACAAGCGCGGCGACGACCTCGTCAACGGCATCGTTGATACGGTCCGCCGTCACGAACCGCTCCACGTTTCACTCGTCGGAGGCGAACCGCTCGTCCGTCATAAGGAACTCTCGCGCATCCTGCCGCAGCTCTCCGAGATGGGTGTTCATACACTGGTCGTAACCAGCGCCGTCATCCCCATTCCGCTAGAGTGGAAAGACATTCCGAACGTCACGATCGCGGTCTCCGTCGACGGACTCCCCGAGCACCATGACGAGCGACGCAAGCCCGCGACCTACGAGCGCATCCTGAAGAACATAGAAGGCCGCCGAGTCAACATTCACTGGACAATCACACGGCCGATGCTTCACCGCGACAGCTACCTCGAAGAGTACGTGCAGTTCTGGAACGACCGCCCCGAAGTCAGGAGCATGTGGGTCAGCACCTACACGCCGCAGGTTGGCGAACTCAGCAATGAAATGCTGACTAAAGAAGATCGGGCCAAGGTTCTGGGGCTATTGCCGGAGCTTCACAAGAAGTATCCCAAGTGCTTGTTCCCGGAGACACTCGCGGACGCTTACTACCAACCGCCGCAATCGCCCGCTGATTGCACCTTCGCTCGCATGTCCGCCAACTATTCGGCTGACCTCAAGACTCGCGTTCAACCCTGCATCTTCGGCGGCAATCCGGACTGCTCACAGTGCGGCTGCGCTATCAGCGCAGGTCTCCACTGGATCTCCGGGCTCCACCCGCATAAGTACGTGCCTCTCGTCACCGTCGGCCAACTCGTCCGAGGATCTATGGCCGTTGGGGCCGTCGTCAATCGCGTCCTCAACAATGCCCCGGAGCCGGAGCGCTGGATCGATCCACCGACACGAGCCCGCACAGAAGCAGCCTGATGCGGCGCCCAATTTGAAACCGACTTCCTGAAACCGAACCGCTGATTGGTTCCAGCTCATAATTAATCCCGCAGAACCTAGCCGCTGGGAATTTCCTGCCGATGTTCGTGTCGGGAGGTTCTCATCAGTGGGAGTTCACCGGTTCACTCGCCTAGTTATTGCCTGCGCCGCACTCCTCATCATCTTCAGTTCTCCCGCACAGGCAGAGGAGAAGGAATTCAGTTTCAAGACCACCGTCGAAGAAGTTCGGCTTACGTTGGTCGCCACAGATAAAGACAACCGCTACATTAGGAACCTTTCACCGACCGAACTCGCGATCATCGACAACGAAAGAGTTGTCCGCGAGTTCCGCAGCTTTCTGGCGGTTCCCGAAGTGCGATTGAACGTCCTCATCGTGCTGGATGCCACCGGCTCTGTCAGCATTGGACCTCAACGCGATTCGGCCAATGTGCTCCAGTCAATCGCGGGCGCTCCCTGGTATCCGCAAGATTCCATCTCCGTCCTCACTTTCGGCTCTGCCGCACCGCAACTCGCATGCCTCAAGAACTGTCCAGATCAGTCGCGCGCAACCCCCGTCACGAACATGCGCACCGGAGGTCAAACACCGCTCTTTGATGTACTCGTCCGTGGCGCTAAATATCTCGGCGTGCCGAATTCAGGAGAGGAGCGCTCCGTAATCGTCCTTTTCTCCGATGGTGAAGACAATTTCAGCCTGGCTTCAGCGTCGCAGGTCGTACGCGCCGCGTTGGATATAGACGCTCAGGTCTACACGGTCAACCTCAGCGGCTCGTCCCCGGAATATTCTCGCGGTGCGCGCAATCTAGTTCAGATCGCCCGCGCCACCGGTGGATTGCTGCTGCCGATGGACAATGACATCACCCTGAACCTCCAGACAGTGCTCAACGACATGCGCTCGGCGTACGTCGTGACATACGTTCCGCCGGAACGCACTCCGGGCAGACACGATGTCTACGTTCATCCAATCCGCAATCTGGGCCTCAGACTGCGCACACGTCAAAGCTACGTCTACAGCACCGGTGAAGACATGAGGGCTTCGCGATGAAGCGATCCATCTGCATAGTTGCCTTGTTGCTGTCCGCGGTCGCAGTGTCGGCACAGACCCGCATCTATCAGCACGGAACTGTGACTCGCATGCGAATTGGCCGCTGTTCCTCAGGGAGTTCCCTGTTGGCGAATCTGGCCGGGATACCCGTCCAGGAGCCCGCCGAGAACTGCCCTGAATACACGCTCGTCAGCGATCGTGTCGTCTACGTCGTCGTTGGAAAACATTCGAACCACCTCATCCCTCTCGCCGAAGACATCCGCTTCCGACTACGCAAGAATGAGTTGCTGGTACTGATTGACGACGAGAATCGGGAGACGAGCCTTTCGGTCAGGGAGATGACCCTCCGCTCAGAATGGGAGAACGATGAAGCCCAGCGCGAACAAGTGCATCGTGCCCATCAGACTCGCAACGGCTTCATCCCATAGTGTGCCTGCCCCCGCACGGCGCTGGTGCTGCGACTGCGTTCGTGCGCAGCGCTAGCGCGAACCCGCATTAACACTGTGTTTTTCGCTTGCCCGGCCACCATTGCCGCAGTAAAGTTGCATTTGCTCAGCGGTTCTTCCTCCCAGGTGTGTCCACAGTAGTGGCATCTCGCAGTTCCCTCTCGACAGGTTTCGGGTGTTCGTCAGCCCTTTACTGCACTACAATCAGTGCAGTCGTGGATCTTCTTGACGCGACCTCCTTCGTCATCCGGGCGCATTGCCGCCAACCTGCTGCAACTCAGGTGCAATTACATGGGGTTTTTCGGACATGCCCACAAGATGTCGTACCTTTGTGCTTGACCGGAGCCTCTCCTGACGCTAGATTTGACTCACCTTGCGCGGCGGAGTTCCTGACCGCTCGTCCGACATCCGTATCCGTCGGCGGCCCTTCGGAACCAGCCAACCGTTCGCGCCTCATATCGGGGCCCCTGGAAGTGGCTTGGCGTGCTTTTGGGGTGAGTCGAAGTGACAGGTCGTACCTGTTGTTGCATGGGCTTGCAGACCCAACGTATCTGCGGCCTGAAGCAGGTCAACTCGTCACTGCTCGATTCTTTACCGGAACGAGCGTGACCTCAAGCTGCAGGCTGTGTCGACCAACCGCGCGCAGACGCGGGAACAACGCACGGCTCACGCGAGCACGCAAGGAGTAGGAAGTTGCTCAAACTCAAAAAGCTCCAGATTCTGGGCTTCAAGTCCTTTTGCGACCGCACAGAACTTAAGTTCCACGGCGAAGGCATAGCTGCCATCGTCGGTCCTAACGGGTGCGGCAAATCAAACATCTCCGACGCGATCACCTGGGTACTCGGCGAACAGTCCGCCAAGTCACTCCGCGGTGCCCGCATGGAAGACGTCATCTTCGCCGGTACGCGTGATCGCAAGCCGACCGGCATGGCCGAAGTCACCCTCACACTCGTCGATCCCGATGTGTATGAAGGGGGAGTTCCCGGCACGCCTGAGATCGACATTCAGGACGAGATGACGGCCGAAGATTGGGACGAAGCCGCCCTCCGAGCTGCCGCTGCAGAAGAAGTCGATCACTATACCGAAGACGTCCGCCCGGGACTCACTGACGAAGAACATCACGAACAGGGCACAGAATCCGCCACCACCGGCAATGTACAGGCGAATGCTCCCGCCGCCGCCCCTGATGGTGTTCCCCACCAGATTCCCGGCTTCGTAGATAGTCCGAACGGCCCCCATGTAGTCCTGAAGATCCGTCGGCGCAAGTTTAGGACAACCATCAAGAAAGGCGAGGTCGTTGTAACGCGCCGCCTGTTCCGTTCCGGCGAAAGCGAGTACCTGCTCAATGGCAAGCTCTGCCGCCTTCGCGACATTCAGGACATCTTCATGGGCACCGGCCTCGGACCGGAGTCTTACGCGATCATCGAGCAGGGCCGCATCGGCCAGATCCTAAGCAGCAAGCCTACGGATCGCCGCAATATCCTCGAAGAAGCTGCCGGAATCACGAAGTTCAAGACGCGCAAACGACTTGCCGAGGCGCGCCTCGCCGACGCCAAGCAGAACCTCGCCCGCATCAACGACATCTTCGATGAAGTCACGCGGCAGATGAACTCGCTGAAGCGCCAGGCCGCAAAGGCCGAGCGTTATGCGAAGTTGCGCGACGAAATGCGCGAGAAGCTCCGCCTCGTGCTGGCCAGTAAGTTCAGCGAACTCAACCAGCAGGCGGCGGAGTACGACACTCAACTGCACGCACTCGCGGATGAGATTCACACCAGAGGCGAAGCCGTTCAGCAGATGGATTATGAACACGGCGAACGCACGCAGCGGGGATACGCGGTCGCCAGTGAAGCCAAGCAGACGCGCGATGTACTCAATGGCGTAAACCTCGAGATTGATCGTGCGAACGCGCGGACTCGTCACAATGAGGAACGTGTCGCCGAACTCGTTGCACGCTCCGCGGGGGCTGAGGCAGAGATCGCGCAGACGGGTGAACAGCTCACCCGCCTGCAGTCGGAACTCGAGACCAACCAGCAGGTGCTCGAATCGGCCGCTGCGGACGTCGCCGCAGCTCAGCAGGACCTGAGGCAAAGGCAAGAGGAAGCTCGCAATGCGGCCAATGCTCTCGCCGAGGTCGAACGTCAGCAGGACAAGCAGCGACAGCAGATGATGGACGCCGTTTCCGCGGCATCCCATGTTCGCAACCGCATCACAGGTGCGGAGGAGCGGATCGCGGCACTCGACCGCGAATCGCAGCGGCTGCACGCCGAGACTGGAACCGCCAATCAGCAGCTCGAAACGTTTGGCGGACAGCGTGGTCAGATCACGTTTGAGTTTGAATCATCCACGCAGCGCCTCAGTGCCATCTCTGACCAGATTGCCGAAGCGCGGCGTTCGCTTGACGAAAAGCGTCGTGGTGAAACTGAAGCCAAGAAGCAGCTTGACCAGATGCGGGCGGAGTTCGCCACCCTGCAGGGCAAGCGTGCGTCGCTCGAGGCTGTCATCGCGGAGCACGGATACTCGACCGAATCTGTACGGCGGCTTTTCCAATCGGGCGCGATGCAGGGCGGAGCCGCTCCCGCCGGTGTGCTAGCAGACTTCCTGGAAGTCGAGGATCGCTACGAGCACGTCGTGGATGACTTTCTCCGTGACGAGCTCAACTACATCGTCGTGAAATCATGGGACGCCGCGGACCAGGGTATGAACCTGCTCCGCCACGACGTAGACGGACGCGCAACGTTCTTAGTCCACCCGAACGACTCTCAGGCCAAGTTCTCTTTCGTTGTGGACGAGAGCACGCACCATCAGCCGCGTGTCGACACCGTAGTCCCGCTCAAGAACTGCATTCGCGTGCTTGACGGTTTCGGACGCTCGCTGGAGATGATCCTGCCGAAGCTCGGAAACGGATACATCGTTCCCGACGCGGCCATGGGCCGCGAACTCGCCCTCGAGAATCCTGACGCGTTCTTCCTCTCGAAATCCGGCGAATGCTTCCATAACGTTACCGTCACTGGCGGCAAGCAGCGCAGCGAAGGTCCGCTGTCTATGAAGCGCGACCTGCGCGAAGTGCAACGCAATCTCGCCGACCTTGAGCGCGCACTGCGCGACCAGGAAGCGCGTGTCGCACTGCTTGCCCGCGAAATCACCGAACTCACCCACCTGTTGGATCGCCTCGAAGCCGAGAAGCGCGAGGCGGAAAAGCAGAACATGACCAGCGGCCATAGCCTGCGCCAGCTCGACAGTGAGATGGAGCGTGTGCGCCAGCGCCTGGGCACTTACGAACGCGAACTGCAGCGCGTTGCTCAGGAGCGTGGCGAACGCGAAGGCTTTATCCAAAAGCAGCGCGAGGAGCTCGCCGCTATCGAAGAGCGGCAGATGGCGCTCGAAATCGCTGTGACCGCAGCACAGGAAAGCCTCGCGACCCTGCGTACCAGTCGCGATGCTGCTGCGCAGGCTGCTTCTGAAGTCATGGCCCGTGTGGCCGGACTCGAGGAGCGTCGCCGTTCGGCAGCCGCTTCCCTCTCGCGCATCCAGTCGATGGTGACCGAGGTCAACAACCGCGTGAATACCTTGCGGGGGCAGGTCGAATCGGCCATCGCCGAGAAGGCGCAACGTGAGCAGGAGAACGAGAATCTGGCCGTGAAACTCGTCGAGTGGGCCGGGCAGAAGCAAGCTGCCGAAGTGCGCGAAGCCGAGTTGCAGGCCGAGTCGGAACAAGTTCGCGCCCGCCTTACCGAACTCGAAGAACAGCTCAAGACGGCTCGCGCCGAATTGGACGTCGTACGCGACCGCCGAGGCGAACTCACAGCACAGGCTGCGAAGCTGCAGTCAGACATCGAGCACATGGCCGAGACGTGCGTGCAGGAACTCGGCGTCACGCGCGACGATCTGCTGGCCGATCAGACGCTTCCGCGCCTCACCGGCGAAGAACTCACCACCGAGGATAATGCTTACCGCGAGATGCGCACGCGCCTCGAGAACATGGGCCCGGTAAATATGATGGCGCTCGAGGAGTACAAGGAGACCGCGCAGCGTCACGAGTTCCTCGAAACACAGCGGAAGGACCTGCTCGATTCTATCGAGAATACGCAGAACACCATCAAGGAGATCGACGGCATCTCGCGCCAGAAGTTCGAAGAGGCCTTCCACGCCATCAACGAGAACTTCAAGCGCACGTTCACAAAGCTGTTCGGCGGCGGCCAGGCTTTCATGAAGCTGACGGACGAAGAGAACAGCGCCGAGAGCGGTATCGACATCATCGCATCGCCCCCCGGCAAGAAGCTCCAGAACGTGCTGCTGCTGTCCGGCGGCGAAAAGGCACTGACAGCGTTTTCGCTTTTGGTCGGCATCTTCCAGTACCAGCCGAGTCCGTTCTGTATTCTCGACGAAGTCGATGCGCCGCTTGACGAGGCGAACATCGGCCGCTTCACCGAACTGGTTCGCGAAATGAGCGTGCAAACGCAGTTCGTCATCATCACCCACAGCAAGAAGACCATGTCGATCGCACCAGTGATGTATGGCGTCACTATGCAGGAGCCGGGTGTGTCGAAGATTGTTAGCGTGCGGTTCGGCGACCACGAGAAGCAGCAGCCAAGGTCGGCAATCGCCTAGAAAACCATCAACCTCTCAGAATCATATAAGGGCTGCCCCGAGGCGGCCCTTTTCGCTTGGCTGATCTACGAGCGATTTCAGACCCAGTCGCTTCGGTGTCCCTAAAGTAACTTTCTGCCATTTCGCAACATGCTCATAATTGCACCATGGACGACCTCGTTCCAGTGATCACGCCGACCGAGGATGTCGAAGCCATAGAGGTTGAGAATGCGCTGCGGCGTCACGTCGTCCGTGTGTACTCGCTGATGCTGGCGGGCTTGATGCTCACAGCGGCTGTGGCCTACTGCATCAGCCGTGATCCCGAGATCTCGAAGCACGTCATGGAGAGGCCGGAAGGATTGCAGGTGCTGTTCGCCTTCGAGGTGATCGTGGTTGCCGTTGTTTCGAAGGCGGTCGAGAAGATGACGCTCACGATGATCGTTATAACATTCTTCTGCTACTCGGCCCTGAACGGTGTCACCTTCGCGGTGTTCTTCCTCTTTGTTCCTCCTGCTGCCGTCGCATTCGGGTTTGGAGTGACGGCGCTCACGTTCGGAGCAATGGCGCTATATGGTCACCAAACCCAACGGAACCTTTGTTCTCTGAAGTCTTTCTTGCTGATGATCGTGGTTGGCGTCGCACTATTGGCGGCTGTGAACATCGTCCTTAGGAATCCACAGGCTTACTGGGCGACGTCTTACCTGGGCGTGATGATCTTCGCCGGGCTCACTGCGCATCACGCACAAAACCTTCGCGACCTGAAGTATGAATTCGAGGACGACGACCAACATCGGCGTAAGGCCATGTTTGCCGGGGCGCTGCTGCTCTACCTGGACTTCGTGAATCTCTACATGTACTTGATGCGCCTGGTCGCTGTGGCACGCTCGGGACGCACCCGGTAACTCCGGAAATACGAAAAGGCGCTCCAATTTGGAGCGCCTTTTTCCGTTCGAAAGCCGGGGAACTGCTAAGCCTACACCCCCGTAGACAAAGCCATGGTCGAGTTGCTAGTTGGGTCGGGCAGGCTGGTACCGCATCCGGGACAGAAGCGGAAGCCTGGGAAAAGAATCTGATTACATTCCTCGCATACTTGCTTTTTTTCATTCTGGACCGGGACAACACGCATGATCTCGTCAAGCGTCGTGATGCCCGATCTAAGTTTCGCCAATGCATCCGTCCGCATTGGTTCGAAGCCTGCCAGCTTGGCGAATGTGCGGATGTCATCGTCTTTCGCACCATCGCGGATGGCGGCGCGAATGTGCTCGTTGAGCACGAGTACTTCGTAAATTCCGACGCGTCCTTTATATCCGGTCTTGTCGCATTCCGGGCAGCCGACCGGCATGTACTTTTTTTCTCCAACATCGTCGAATCCGGCGACTCGCATTTTATAAGCGTATTCGCGGCTGACTGGCATCTCGCTGTGACAGGCGCAGAGCTTGCGCACAAGGCGCTGTGCGATAACAGCCGTGACAGAAGATGCGATCAGGAAGCTCGGGACATTGAGATCGATAAGTCGCGTGATTGCCGAGATGCTGTCATTGGTGTGGAGCGTCGAGAGCACCAGATGACCGGTCTGAGCGGCCGTAAGTGCGATCTCAGCCGTCTCGCCATCACGAATCTCGCCCACCATGACCACGTTGGGATCTTGCCGCAACATTGATCGTAGGCAACTGGAGAACGTGCGGCCAGCCTTGGGGTTGACCTGCACCTGGTTGACCCCCTCGATGATGTACTCGATGGGGTCTTCGATTGTCGTGATATTCACGCGAGGTGACTTCAGGAAGTTGAGCGCGGAGTAGAGAGTAGTGCTCTTGCCCGAGCCCGTTGGCCCGGTTACCAGAATCATGCCCTGCGGAGCACCGAGAAGATTGTAGAGCTGATCTGCGTTCTGAGAGGAGAAGCCGAGGTTCTCAAACGCGACCGTCGCTGTGGAGGCGTCCAACAGGCGCATGACGATCTTTTCACCGTATTGCGTCGGTAGCGTTGAGACACGGATATCGATTTGACACTCGCGCAGGTTAGCGAGAAACCTTCCATCCTGCGAAACCCGGCGCTCGGCTATGTCCATGTCCGCGAGGATTTTAATACGCGATACGAGCTGCAGTCGCAACTCGTTCGGAACTCGCATCAGTTCGCGAAGCACTCCGTCTACACGGAGGCGGATGGTCGCGTCACTCGAGTTCTGCTCGATGTGAATATCGCTGGCTTTCTTGTTCGCCGCAGCGCAGATGATGTTGGAAACCAGCCTGACCGCAGGCGTATGTGCGCCGCGAAGTTCGGCCTGGAACTCGCGCATCGCTGCCTGGCTGCTTTCGTTGGAACTAGTGCTGATCAATTCGATGTCGTCAGCAGGATCTTCCACCGCCCAGCCGGCTTCGACGATAGATAACTGATATGAAGAAGATATGCCGGCAAGAATCTCGCTCCGGAAGCCAAGGCAAGGCTGCAACCGCAAGCCCGTCACGAAGCGCAGCTCGTCAAGGGCGAGCAGGTTCTGGGGCTCGGCCATTGCGATATGAAGAGTACGGTTTTGAACGCTAAGCGGCAGCACGCAGTATCGTTCCGCAATGCTCTTCGCAACGAGCGCAATGGCACCAGGCTCTGGGAACACGTTGCTACAGTCGACGTACTTCGTTCGGGTGAGTTCTTCCAGTGCCGCAATGAGATCGGACTTACTTACTTTCCCAGTTCGGAGAAGTATCTCGCCAAGCAGGCCGTTATTGCGCACTTGCTCCTGAACCGCCTGCTCAAGGTCATTCGGCGATACGTGTTCCCGGTCTCTTAGGATTTCTCCTAGCCGCTTCCGTCCCATCAGATTCTCCCCAGCCAGCGACGATGCTTACTGACCGGCTTCCCACACGCCCTCAGCGTACATTGAGAGACGCCAAACTGCGCGATTACTTCGGTCACTTCGGGGTACCATCTGCCACACACATAGGTAATCTCGCAAAGAGAAGGCGCACCACCGTTGGGGACCGCTCTGCGCCCTGAAATGCTATTGGCCGGGGGAGGGCCGATACTGCACGGCTGACTGCAAGATCTGATTTAGACTAGCTTGCTTTTCGGGGGACGATGTCGTCGTTGTGAATGAAGTACTGCGCCGAGCACTGGTTCGACCCGCAGATGATGGGAACCAGTCCCGCAATCTGCCGCCGCGTGATGAGGCCGAGCGTTCCGCAATCGGGGCACGCGAGGACGGCCCAGTACGGATCTTCCTTCTGACCAATCTCACCCGCATTTTCCAGGATAAACAGTGTGCCTGGGCCCATCTGTTCGGGGATCCATTCACTCAGAAAATTGATCTCTGCGACCATTGTTGCCCCCTCTCACTGGACTATGTACCAGTACGACTGATCGAGCGTGGCTGCAAGTTCCGGGAGTTCATCTCCCGAAAGGAAGCGCCGGCTTTCGCCGACGAACTCTCTTTCTTGGCGAAATGACGGACATCCGTGAACACCCGCTGAACAGCATCGGACAGGCAGACCGCGAGCATGGGCTGGCGCGAATTCTTGAGGACGTCGATGACAGACTTCGCCGAATCTTCCAGAAAAATGTGTTTGCCGTCGGTAAGCAGGTGATACTCGGAACTCGCAGTCACAGTATCGACGAGGCGCTTGCCGAGTTCGCGCTGGAGGAAGCGCATCACCTTGCGGACTCGCTGAAGGCTGAAGCCCTTGCGGCGCAGTTCGCAAATGACGGCGATTTCCGCTAGATCGTGTAGAGAGTAGATGCGGCGGTGACCTTCGCGACCGGGCACCACGATACGGCGCTCATCCCACCATTGAAGCTGCCTCGGCGTAATGCCGGTCAGGGCAACAACCTCACCGGATGTGAACTGATCGTTCACTCCACCCCCGCCAATTACAAGTGATCAAAGCTTCTGAAACATTTTGCTTCCAAAATGTTTAAAACATCTTAGGCCAGAAGTGTTGGCTGTCAAGGTGCATTTAGAGATGCTCGTGTGGAAAAGCGAATAGGAGGTGTCAAAAGTGAGAAGTTGAATGTAGCAGGAATTTTTACCCGCCGCCCACGAAGTGAACGATCTCGAGTTTGTCCCCGTCATGTAGGACAGTCGAGTTCCAGTTGGAGCGAGGAACGATGTCACGGTTCAGTTCAACGGCGACACGGTCGCCCTTCAATCCGAGCTGATCGATCAGCGCGGAAAGAGTCGTAACGTTCTCGAACGCCTTCTCTTCCCCATTAATGGTGAGTTTCATCGCAGGTTCAAGGTAGCAGAAGACTTGGCGAGTAGCGAGAGCTCCTGGTTGTTCGAGTTTCTCCGGCTATTGCCTCACTTTGTGGCACGGAGTATGAGCTTGCGCGTGGAGGTGCGGCCCCCGTAACTTGCCTGCACTAGAACAGTGAGTTCGGCAGCGGGATCCGTGCCACTGAAAATCTGTAGTTCACCTGTGCCGTCTTCGCGCGTGGAAGCTTGAGCATAGACGGGCTGAGCTAATCCACCAGCGGTCACCTTGCCAAGCAGCTTCGCGCCGGCGACGGCAGATCCACAATCCGAGAGGCGGAAGCGTAGGACGAAGCCGCAGCGGTGCCGGATTTCGTCCGGATTCAGGAACTGGAGTTCGAGTTCGCTGGCCGGCGCCTCAGGTTCGGTCACCGGTACCGAGGGGCTCTCAATCGGAGTGGGCACCGAAAGGTCGTTTTGGACGAACTCGTGTGCAGGTGCGAGTAACTCGTCGAGATGTCCGTCCCGGATTGCGTCTATCACCCGGCGATGCTGCAGCTTTAACAGCTCGTGCATCGATTCATGAGAAAAGCCGGGTTGCCGCAGGAGTTCGCCGTAAGACCGGGCATGCTTGCCGATGCACTGCCCGCGAACGAATACCTGTGTCTGTAAAAGATGCTCGTGCTCACGTGCCTCGCTCTGCACGTGGTAGACAGTCTCGTCGTGTTTGATATCGGTATTGAAACCGAAAATCATCTTTAGGGCCCTGCGGTGCGCTTCGGACCCGCAACCGCTTCCATCGTAAGTTTCTGAACGATTGCTCATTTTCGTTCAGATTCGAGGGTGACGCAACGGAACTTTGGTACCTGTGAGTTGCGCCTCCTCGCGTCGTCCTGGCGGAACCGCGCTCACCTGCGTGAGTGAAGCGAAGTTTGCAACTTAGGATCGAAACACAGGTCGGAATCGGGAGTGATTTGGCCAGAGAACAGCCTCGGCCACACATACACGTGTGACGTGGAACACTGACACTTCCCGATGTGGCGAACTTGTTGAAATCAGCCGAAAAATCAGGGTTTTAGCAGCAGTCGAATGCTTGACGCGAAGGCAGTACGAACTCTAAACTCAAGTGTTCAGCGGACTAATCTGAGCGAATATGTAGAAGCGGCATCCTTATGGCAGACAATTATTTCGCCCGCTATTTGCCCCTCCTTATCCACCTGCTGGCTGCGGGCGGATTGGCGGTCGTGATCGTTCTACTCTCGCAGTTCATCGGGCAGCACAAGAAAAACGCCGTGAAGATGTCACCCTATGAATGCGGCATGACGCCGCAGGGCGACGTTCGCGGCCGCTTCTCGGTGAAGTTCTACCTGGTAGCGATGCTGTTCATCCTGTTCGACGTGGAAGCGATCTTCCTCTATCCGTGGGCAATCCTGCTGAAGGACGAACTGAAGATGTTCGGCTTTTGGGAGATGCTGGTCTACATCCTCGTGATCCTCGCCGGGCTCTTCTATATATGGAAGAAGGGCGTGATCGACTGGCACAAACCGACGAAGGGCGAGGTGATGTGATGGCACTCGAACAGGGCGTCACCGATATCGAACAGTTGAAGGATCATCCGGCACTGGCCAGGCTTTTGGCATGGCGGCGGGACGCTGTAGAAAAGGTAAGGTGGGACCGGAACGAACTCTCCATCTGGGTGGACAGGGGCTCGATCCGAGAGGCCTGCGCGGTCCTGCGCGACGATCCAACGACGCAGTACAACTTCCTGGCTGACATTACCTGCGTCGATTGGTTTCCTTCCGCACCGAGGTTCGAGGTCATTTATCACCTGCTTTCAATGTCCCGTAAAGAGCGGGTGCGTCTGAAGGTCGCGCTCTCAGGCGACGATCCGAATGTGGAATCGCTGATGTCCCTGTGGCCAGGGGCAGACCTTTTTGAACGTGAGGTCTTTGACCTTTTCGGCGTGCGGTTCCAGGGACACACGAACTTGCGGCGCATCATGATGCCTGAGGATTGGGAAGGTCATCCGCTGCGCAAAGACTATCCAGTTGAGGGCTATCGTTAATCATGGCGCACATGAACTACGTCGCGTCGCTTGAACCGGGCGCAGATCGCACGATGATCTTGAACATGGGCCCGCAGCATCCGTCTACGCACGGGGTGTTGCGGTTGCTGCTCGAGATTGACGGCGAGGCCGTCGTGCGCATGATGCCGGATGTGGGGTACCTGCACACGGGCATCGAGAAGACCTACGAAGCGAAGTTCTATCAGCAGTGCATCCCGCTGGCCGACCGTATGGACTATCTGGCTCCATTCTCAAACGAGCTGGGGTTCTGTCTGGCAGTGGAGAAGTTGCTGGGCTTGGAGATCCCGAAGCGCGCGGTCTGGATGCGGGTGCTGCTGACGGAGTTGACGCGAATCAACTCGCACTTGGTGTGGCTGGGCACCCACGCCATGGACATCGGCGCGATGACCGTCTTCCTCTACTGCTTCCGTGAGCGTGAAGAGCTGCTGAAGATCTTCGAGGCGATTGGCGGCCAGCGCATGTTCACCTCGTACTTCCGCGTCGGCGGACTCGCCATGGAGCCTCCGCTAGGATGGTTCGAGCGCGTACGAAAGTTCATCGACGCTTTCCCGGAAAACGTTGATGAGTACGAAGGGCTGCTCACGGGCAATCCTATCTTCATCAATCGTTTGAAGGGTGTTGGCGCAATGACGGCCGAACAAGTTGCCGCCCTCGGCGGCAGCGGGCCACTTCTCCGGGCGAGCGGCGTCGATTGGGACCTGCGTCGTGATATGCCCTACTGCGGATACGAGAACTTCCAGTTCAGGGTGCCGGTGGAGCACGGTTGCGACATCTGGGCGCGCTACTTGGTTCGTGTTGCAGAACTGCGGGAATCGCAGAAGATCTGCAAGCAGGCGCTGGAAGGGATGCCGGAAAACGGGCCGATCAAGGCCGACGCTCCGAAAATAGTTTTGCCCGATCGCGAGCGAATGAAGACCCAAATGGAGTCGCTGATCTATCACTTCAAGATCGTGACCGAGGGCTTCACGGTTCCGGCGGGAGAGGTGTACCAGGCAATAGAGTCCCCGAGAGGTGAGATCGGCTTCTACGTGGTTTCGGACGGAACCGCGAAGCCGTACCGGGTTCATGTAAGAGCTCCAAGCTTCGCCAATCTTCAGTTGCTTCCTTCGATGTGCGAAGGGATGCTGCTGGCCGACGTGGTTGCGGCGATCGGGTCCATCGATATCGTACTTGGTGACGTTGACCGGTAGGGCTGCTGAGCGGCTGTAGCTGTCAAGCCGGTGGCACTTATAACTAATTCCCTGGGCGAAGTAGCTCAGAAGCTTAGCGACGGAAAATGCAATTTTCTCCGGAATTTGAAGCACGATTTGCCGAGATGCTGACCCACTACCCGACAAAGAGGTCGGTACTGGTGCCTACCCTGCTCTATGCGCAGGATGAACTCGGCTACCTGACGGACGAGGCGATCCACGAGATCGGGCAGAGGCTGGAGTTGAGCGATCTCGAGGTGCGGAACGTCATCACCTATTACTCCATGTTGCGGACCAAGCCAGCCGGCAAATACAACGTGCAGGTTTGCACGAATATTTGCTGCTTGGTGCGCGGCGGTGAAGAGATGCTGGAACACGTGCGGGAAAAGCTGGGCGTTCACGTGAACAAAGGCATCACGCCGGACGGGCTTTTCTCCGTCGAGGAAGTTGAGTGCATCGGCGCGTGTAGTTGGGCGCCGGCTATGCAGGTCAACTATGACTTCCACGAGAATCTGACGGAAGAGAAGATCGACGCGGTACTGGCGGAATACAAAGCCAAGGCTAAGAGCGCGCTGTAGGCGTAACCCCCGGCGCGGAAGTCATAGCAAGGGTCCCTTAAAGTTGCGCCCTGCTCAGGACGACAGCCCAAGAGAGTGGTTTAGAGCGAAATCTTAATGGCAGATCTTGTTTCACATCCCGATGAGGTAAAGGCGATCTCGTGGCGCTGGGGTAAGGGTGCTGCGGACATTAATCGCTACCTGGAACTGGACGGCTACAAGGCCGTGCAGAAGGCGATCCAGATGGGCTCCGAGGCGATCATCAACGAGATGAAGGCCTCGAGTCTGCGCGGACGCGGTGGCGCGGGCTTTCCGACGGGCATGAAGTGGTCGTTTGTGCCGAAGGAATCCGCCAAGCCAAAGTACATCCTGTGCAACGGCGACGAGAGCGAACCCGGCACGTGCAAGGACCGGCTGATTTTCGAACACGACCCGCACTCCGTCATTGAGGGCGTCATGATCGCCGGACTCGCGGTAGGCGCGAAGAGCGGATACATCTATCTGCGTGGCGAATATCGGTATCTCTCCGAGATCATGCAGAAAGCCATCCGGGACGCGTACGACAAGGGCTTTCTCGGGAAAAACATATTCGGCAGCGGCCAGGATTTTGACGTCTACTGGCACGGCGGTGCGGGCGCTTACGAAGTCGGGGAAGAATCCGCGCTGATGGAATCGCTCGAAGGCAAGCGCGGAGTTCCGCGCATCCGTCCTCCCTTCCCTGCCGTTGTCGGATTGTGGGGCGGACCGACAGTTATCAATAACGCCGAGACGCTGGCCACGGTGCCGCACATTCTGCTGATGGGTGGCGAAAAGTACGCGTCGTACGGCACGCCGAAGAACGGCGGCACGCGGTTGTTCTGCCTTAGCGGCGCGGTGGAACGGCCTGGCGTTTATGAAATGCCGCTCGGCTACAACCTGAAGAAGATGATTTATGAGGTTGGCGGCGGGATCTGGAAAGGCCGCAACCTGAAGGCCGTTGTCCCCGGCGGATCGTCCGTGCCGGTGTTGAAGGCGGACGAGATCGACATACCGGCCGACTTCGATTCGATGGCTAAGGCAGGCACGTTTCTGGGTTCCGGCGGCGTGATCGTCATCGACGACCAGACTTGCATCGTCAAGTTCGCACTTCGGACGATCAAGTTCTATCAGCACGAGAGCTGCGGATGGTGCATTCCGTGCCGCGAAGGCACCGACTGGTTGAAGAAGACGATGATTCGCTTCCACGGAGGCGGCGGCATTAAGAAGGACATCGACAACATTCAGTACCTGGCGGAGAACATGCTGGGCCGGACCTTCTGCCCCCTCGGCGATGCTGCGGCGATGCCGATGATCGGTTTTGTGAAGAAGTTCCGTGAAGAGTTTGAGGCGCACTTGGAAGGTAGACCGTGTCCGTTTGAGAAGCACGGAGCGATGGTCGGTCAGTTGCCGGTGCTGGCGTAAACGCAATTATGCTGACGAGTGGTCTGGAGTCTTCGACTTCAACCGCCGCTATTCAATGGTCTAAATGGCTGACGTAACGATCACAGTAAACGGAAAAAAGATCACTGCCCCCCAGGGGACGTTGCTGATCGACGCCTGCAAGAACGTGGGCATCGAGATTCCTTCGTTCTGTTACTACCCAGGGCTTTCTCTCCAGGGTGCGTGCCGCATGTGCCTGGTCGAGATCGAGAAGATGCCGAAGATGCAGACGGCATGTACGACTCCGATCGCCGAAGGCATGGTCGTGCAGACCGAGACCGAAAAGGTCGTGCAGGCGCGGAAGAGCATGCTCGAACTGCTGCTGGCCAACCACCCGCTGGATTGCCCGGTGTGCGATGCAGGCGGCGAGTGCGAACTGCAGGACATGACGTTCAAGTACGGCGCAGCAGAGTCGAAATTCATCGACATCAAGTCGCACCGTGACGAGCAGCAGTGGTCGCCCGTGGTGTACTTCGACAGGCCGCGTTGCATTCTCTGCTACCGCTGCGTGCGCGTCTGCGGCGAGGGCATGGACGTTTGGGCGTTGGGCATCCAGAACCGCGGCCAGAGTTCAGTGATTGCGCCCAACCAGCAAGATCACCTCGAATGCGAAGAGTGCGGCATGTGCATCGACATCTGTCCCGTCGGTGCGCTGACCTCCGGTGCTTATCGCTACAAGACCCGTCCGTGGGAGATGAATCACGTCGGAACTGTCTGCACGCACTGCGGCGATGGCTGTCTGACCACCCTCGGCGTTCGTCGCCACGAGACCGGGATGGAGATCGTGCGCGGCGACAACCGCGATAAGAGCGGTATCAACGGAGATTTCCTCTGCATCAAGGGCCGGTACGCGTTTGATTTCGCTAAGGCTCCGGAGCGCATCACGCAGCCGCTTGTAAAGCGTGAAGGCAAGCTGGTTCCCGTGAGTTGGAACGAAGCGTTCGATACCATCGCGAAGAATTTCAAGCAGATCCTCGAAGCGCACGGCGGTCAAGCTATCGGCGTCATCGGCTCGAACCGCACAACTAATGAAGAGAACTACCTGTTGCAGAAGTTCGCGCGGTTGGTGCTGAAGACCAACAACATCGACCACCACCGCACCGCGGACTTCCCGACCTTCGCCAAGGCCATCGCGGCGAACAACGCGCAGACGGCATCGATGCGCGACGTGTTCAACGCGCCGGCAATGCTGCTCATCGGGAACAACCCGACCGATCAGCATCCGCTCCTTGCATGGCAGATTCGCAACAACGTGCGGCTGCACCGCGCGAAGCTCTACATCGTCAACGCACAGCAGATCAAGCTGCGCAGACAGGCGGCCGGTTATCTGCAAGTGCCTGCGGGCGCTGAAGGTGCCGCGGCGCAGTTCCTGAGCGGAAACGACGCAGCAGCGCAGGAGTTGAACACATCTGCGGGGGAAACGCTGAATGCATTCCGAGAGGCGGTGCGCGGCTCCCAGGGTCTGGTGATCATGGTGGGCGCCGAGGTGGAAGGGGCGGACCTCGAGGTCTTGGTGAAGGCCGGTGCGGCGATGGGCGCGAAGTTCATTTGCCTGGGCGATTACGCCAACTCGCGTGGCGCCGCAGACATGGGGCTCTTCCCTGACCTGCTCCCCGGTTACGCCCCGGTTGCAGGCGCTGCAAGCCGCTTCCATGAGGAGTGGCAAGGCGAGATTCCGACGAGTTCCGGAATGAACGTGGCCCAGATGTTTGATGCCGCCAAAGCTGGGCGTTTGAAAGCGCTCTACGTCGTCGGGTCAAACCCGGTGGCGCGCTACTCCGTGGATCCCTTCATCCTGCAGGCTCCCTTTGTGGTGGTGCAGGACATGTTCCTGACAGAAACTGCGAATTTGGCCGACGTTGTGCTTCCGTCGGCGAACGCCTACGAGAAGGCCGGCACCTTTACGAACACCACGGGCGACCTACAGATGCTGAAGAAGGCAGGCGACGTGGCTGGAGTGAAGGCCGATTTCGAGATGATCGTGCGTATCGCCGATCGCATGGGTTATGGCGTTCGCAAGCTGGTCCCGCTTGGCGGATCGACCCGCGCCGACATGGGTCAGTCCCGAGGTGCTCAGACCGGCGAAGCGGACAAGCACGCTGTCTGGTTGCAGGCTCGCGGGCTCGAGCCGAAAGTCGCGCCTTTTGATCCAATTGCGATGCTGGACGAGATTCAGCGCTTAGTACCGGGCTACGACGTGTCCCGTATTAACCTGGTGAGCGGGAATGACGAGCACACGGAACTTGTGCAGATCGATGGCGCCGCGATTGAGACGCACTCCGAACTGGTTCTGCCTTCCAATGACACTCTGTTCACGTCGGGCACGCTGGGACGGTATTCAAACACGCTGAATTCAGTTGTAGAGAGCAAAAGGACGGAACCGGCGGACAAGGTGGTCGCGGGCTAGCGTCCGTGTTGGTTGAAGAACGTGACCACAGTAGTCGATTTGCGTCGAATGTGGGCCATGGCTTCAGTCGGGAGAATTGTAAGTTTCTGCTTGCGCTCCGCTGCGGATCAGGGCGGACGGTTTTGAAAGAGCGCATTATCAATGAATAACGCCCTTAGTTTCTTACTTACTGCAACGGTAAAGATCGCCATCACGCTGGGCGTTTTGCTCACCATTGTGGCGTACACGGTTCTGCTGGAGCGCAAGGTACTGGCGCGCATGCAAAACCGCTGGGGACCCTCGCGTGTCGGTCCATTCGGACTGCTGCAACCTCTGGCGGACGGAATCAAGTTCATCCTGAAAGAAGACCTCACGCCGCCCTACGTAAACCGGACAATCTACTTGATGGCTCCGGTGCTGGCGCTCACAATGGCGCTCACGTCAATCGCACTGATCCCGATTGGTCCGCAGGTCACGGTTGGCGGTGTGACCACTCCCATACAGATCACGGGCGTCACGAACAGCGCGGGTACCGATGGCGACATCGGGGTCGGTCTGCTGATCATCCTTGCGATCACGTCGGTGGGTGTCTACGGCATCGCCCTCGCAGGATGGTCCTCGAACTCGAAGTATTCCCTGCTCGGATCGCTGCGAGCGAGCGCCCAGATGGTGAGCTACGAAGTCTCACTGGGGCTATCGCTAGTAGGAGTGTTGATCCTGAGCGGCTCGTTCAGCCTGCGCGAAATCGTGAATCAGCAGTCGGGAAGCATCCTGAACTGGAACCTCATTGGCGGGCTTCAGATCGTCGGCTTCTTCGTTTACATGATGTCCGCCTTTGCCGAAACCAACCGTGTGCCGTTCGACCTGCCGGAAGCGGAAACGGAACTGGTTGCCGGATATCACACCGAGTACAGCGCAATGAAGTTCGCCATGTTCTTTATGGCCGAATACGCCAACATGGTGACCGTCGCGTGCCTGGCGTCTGTGCTGTTCCTGGGTGGATGGAGCGGGCCGGTGTTCGGACCGCCTGTCTTGCAGGCGATCCTGCCCGTGTTCTGGTTTCTGCTGCGGGTCTTCTTCTTCCTGTTCCTCTACATCTGGATTCGGGGAACGCTGCCCCGTTTCCGTTATGACCAGTTGATGGCCTTCAGCTGGAAATTCCTTCTGCCGCTCGCCATCGCAAACATCGTGGTAACGGCACTGATAGTGGCGCTTCGTGCCTGATTTGTGATTTGAGATTTGTAATTTGCCATCGGGCCAAGAACTTAACGCGCAAGTCCTGGCTTCTGGTTGGAACTGACGGCCGAGACGGGCATCGTGCCAGCGCACAGAGTACTGGAGAAGCGGGTGAACTCAGCGCACTCCTCGCGGCGACAAAACGGACTATGAGACACAGCAGGTGATCGGTGTGACATTGCAACTTAAAAATCACCAATCACGAATCGGAAATCAATGTTGCACTTAATTTTGTTTATCGTTTTCGCGGCTATCTGCGTGTTTGGGGCGGTCAACCTGATCGCGCAGCGGCACCCGATCTCCAGCGCGCTGTCGCTGATCGTGGTGATGGCGTCCCTTGCGATGCTCTACCTGCTGCTCGGGGCGGAGTTCGTGGCCGTGGTCCAGATCATCATTTATGCCGGCGCGATCATGGTCCTATTTGTCTTCGTGATCATGTTGCTGAACGCGGGCGAGGAAGAACGCACCAGGGGCAGTCGGGTAGCCATCATGTTCGGCGTGCCCGGACTGATCATCGGTGCGAGCCTGGTGACCTGGGTTCTGCTGCGGAAGAACATCGCCGCCGGCGACATCGCAATCGGGCAGTTCCACGGGTCAGCGAAGGACGTCGGACGACTGCTGTTTCGGGACTTCCTGCTCCCATTCGAAATCACGTCGGTGCTGATCCTGATCGCCATTATGGGCGCGGTGGTGCTGGCAAGGAGGAGTGAGTAATGGTTCCTCTTTCCTACTACCTGATCCTCAGCGCGTTCCTGTTTGCGTGCGGAGTGGCAGGTTTTCTGGTCAAACGGAACATCATCACCATTTTCATGTCTATCGAGCTGATGCTGAACGCCGTGAACTTGTCGTTCGTGGCGTTCGCGGCACACTGGAAAATGCTCAGCGGTCAGGTATTCGTGTTCTTCGTGATGGTGGTGGCGGCTGCTGAAGCCGCAGTCGGGTTGGCAATCATCATTTCTGTTTTCCGCACGCGCGAAACGCTGAACGTAGATCGCGTGAACCTGCTTAAACTATGAAGCCGAATTTTTATCTGTGGTTGATTCCGCTGCTGCCGCTCATCGGCGCCACGATCAACGGCCTCTTCGGGAAGCGATTCTCGAAGAAGCTGGTGGCGATGGTCGCGCTGACGTTTACAGCAGCTTCGTTCGCGTGGGCGGCATACACGGCGGTGCGCTTCATGGGGCTGCCGGCTGACCAGGTGCCGCACGTAGAGTCTTACGCACCGTGGATGATCGCGGGCAATTTCACGGTGGAGTGGGGCTTCTATCTCGACCAGCTCTCGATGGTAATGATGCTCGTCGTGACTGGAGTCGGGTTCCTCATCCACATCTACTCTGTCGCGTACATGGACCATGAAGGCGGGTACTACAGGTTCTTCTCGTACCTGAACCTCTTTATGTTCTTCATGCTCACGCTGGTGCTCGGCAACAACTACCTGGTCATGTTTGTCGGGTGGGAGGGCGTAGGCCTCGCGTCGTACCTTCTGATCGGCTTCTTCTTCCTGCGGGATTCGGCTGCAAATGCCGGGAAGAAGGCGTTCATCACAAACCGCGTCGGCGATTTTGGGTTCCTGATCGCACTGTTCCTCCTCATCAAATACTTCGGCTCCCTTCAGTACACGGATGTATTCAAGTCCGTATCGGCGATGCCGGCCGAAACTTCCGCCGGAGTGCTCACGGCCATCGCGCTGCTGATGATGGTGGGCGCCGCGGGCAAGTCCGCGCAGATACCGTTGTACGTATGGCTGCCGGACGCTATGGAAGGCCCGACACCCGTATCGGCGCTGATCCACGCCGCTACCATGGTCACGGCAGGCGTCTACATGGTGGCAAGATCAAACGCCATCTTCAGCCGTTCGCCCGATGCTCTGGCTGTAGTCGCGGTCATTGGAGCGCTGACGGCGATCTTCGCGGCGACGATCGGCATGACCCAGACGGACATCAAGCGCGTGCTGGCGTACTCCACCGTATCGCAGCTCGGATACAT
>Ga0196976_1000313_pt1 | contig 32041 bp, 29 predicted proteins | sample S3v_513CmetaG_FD_148644 | JGI IMG/M metagenome (GOLD analysis project Ga0196976, IMG submission 148644) | Soil microbial communities from Anza Borrego desert, Southern California, United States - S3+v_5-13C | ecosystem: Environmental > Terrestrial > Soil > Desert | place: USA: California... | reverse complement strand
CGCCGGGGGGAAGTGGGCCATCCTCGTGCTGCACAGCCTCGGCCCGACGAGCCAGAGCTGGTACGGCCTCCTGGACGTGCGCGAGCTCCTCGGGAACGTCGGGCGGGTGAAGGCCGCGGGCGACGTTTGGGCCGACTCGGTCGTGAACGTCGCCGCGTACTGGCGCGCGCAGAGGCTGTTCGCGGCGCTCGTGCCCGCGGCCGCGGACGGGCGGACCACGTGGCGCTGGGAGCTGCCCGCGAGGTTCCCGGAGGGGAAGTTCCTGCGCGTGCGCGTGGACGGCGGGACGCTCACGCAGGCGGGCGCCGAGGTGCCGTGGGACGAGCACGGGTACTACGAGATCGCGCTCGACGCGAGGGAGCTCACGCTGGCGCCGGAGCCGGTCCGCGCTTCCGCCGCGCCTCCCCATGGTACGTCGTTGGCGCCGAGCGTGAAGCCGGATGCGAAATCGGGAGCGGGCGCGGCCTCGGAGACCGGCGACGGGGCGACGGGGACGCGAACGTCGACGGGTCAGGGGCCGGGCGACGATCCGGCGAGCGTCTGCTCACCCAGCGTGTAGCTCCCGGCGGCCTTGGCGAGGCCGATGGCGAGCTCGTGCGCCTGCGCCGAGAGGTCGTTCAGCAGCTGCGCGGCGTCCCGGTTGGACTCGGTGGCGCGCTGGAGGTTGTGGAGCGCCTGGGAGACCTGGCTCACGCCGGCCTGGTGCTGCCGCGCCGAGCCCTCCACCCGGCGCATGAGCCCGACCGCGTCGTGGACGGTCACGCCGAGCTGCCGTCGATGCGGCGGACCTTCTCGCCGAGCGAGCTCGTCGCCTGGGCGGCCCGGTCGAGCGAGCCGCAGATGGTGGTCATCGCGTTCACGGCCGCCTCGGCGGCGTGCCCGCCCTCCTCGACGACCGCCGCCGTCACTCGCCCTGCTTGATGAGCTCGGCCGCGCGGTCGGCCGAGAGGGCCGACGTCTGGGCCATCTCGGTCATCGTGTTCGCGGTCTCCGTGACGGCGGCGAGCTGCTCGGTCGTGGCGGAGGAGAGCTGGCTCGACGTGCCCTGGAGGCTCACGCGGCGCCGAGATCGCCGCCGACGAGCGAGGTCGCCTCGCTCGCCTCGCCGCGCGCCAGCGCCCGCATCGCCGCGGCGAGCGACCGGAGGCGCCCGCGCAGCTCGGCGACGGCGCGCGCGCAGCTTTCGTCGGGCGGCGCCTCGGGGTTCGCGAGCTCCCCGGCGCTCAGCCGCGCCACCGCCTCGACCCCGGTCCGCACCTCGTGCGCGAGGCGCCAGCTCACGCCGGCGCCGAGGAGGACGAGCGCCGCCGCGGCGGCCGCGAGGGAGAGCCCGAACGCGGGGGCGAGCGCATGGCGTCGGGGCGGGGAGGCTCATGCGTCTCGGGGCTCCAGGAGAAAACCAGCGGCGCAGGCCTCGTCGGACGCGAGGCGCTCGCCCGTGCCGCGGTGGCGTCGAGCATAGGTCCACGGATCGGAGCCGTCCACGTGGGGAGAACCGCCCACATCGCGGTGCGTGACTCCCCGTGCGCGGACGGGGACGGCTGCTCGCGATGCGCTCTCGACTCCAAGCCCCGTCGCCTCCCTGCGCCCACCCGCGGGGGCGGTGTGGGCCCTCGGCGCAGTGGGTCTGCGAGGACCGAGGCCGCGGGTGCGAACGAGCGACGTCGACTGCGCCCGAACGGACGGTGTATGGGTGGCCGGTCGGTCCCCGGCCGCGGCGAGGAGCCCAGATGCTCGGAACGATCAAGTTCAAGATGATCGTCGTCATCGCGATCACCGTCGGGCTCGGCGCGCTCGCGGTCACCTGGCGGTTCCAGCGCGTGTACGAGGACAACGTGCGGCTGCTCTCGCGCGAGTCGATCCGGAGCGCGGCGGCGGCGTTCGGGGATCTCGAGCGGACGAGCACCGATCTGATGGTCGCGTCGCTGACGGCCTTCCTGCGCGACCCTGCGATCGCGCCTGCGGTCGCGGCGAAGGATCACGACAGGCTCGTCGCGATCTCGACCCCGACGTTCGTGGACTACAAGGCCCGCTACGGCCTGACCAACTGGAACTGGTGGGAGAAGGAGCCGGACGGTGAGGCCGCGCCCCGGGCGCTGCGGAACATCGCCCGCGTCCAGCGGCCCGAGAAATTCGGCGACCTGGTCGAGCGGACCGCCACCCAGCGGATCGCGGCCGAGAAGAAGCTCGTGACGGGGCTCGATCTCGGGTTCACGGGGCTGGCGCTCCGGGCGCTGCTCCCGGTCGAGCAGGACGGGAGGATCGTCGGCTACGTCGAGTGGGGCCTGGAGCTCAAGACGTTCCTCGAGCGGATGAAGAAGCTCTCCGGCGACGAGTACGGCCTCGTCGTCGAGAAGTCGGCCATGAACCGCGAGCAGTGGGCCTCGACCAGGAAGCACCTCGGCGATCGCGACAACTGGGACGACATGAAGGACCTCCTCCTCGTCCAGGACACGGCCCAGGACCCGACCATCTTCCAGCACGAGGGGACGATCGCGGACGTGCCCGAGGACGGGGAGGCGCTCGAGGTCCGGGAGCGGAACGGGCGCACGTACTCTCGCGGCGTGTTCCCGATCTCGGACATGGCCGGCCGGAGGATCGGGGCGATCTTCGTCCTGCACGACCTCACGGCGCTCCAGTCCGAGATGAGCGAGTCCCGCCAGCACGCCATCGTCACGATGGTCGTGCTCATGGCCGTCCTGGCGCTCGTGCTCATCGGCGTCTTCCAGGCGCTGGTGGTCCGCCGGCTCGAGCGGATGACCAGGGTGGCGACGCGCGTCGTGGGCGGCGAGTTCGACCTCGAGGTGGTCCCCGCCGCGGGCGACGAGATCGGCGCGTTCGAGACGCTCTTCGAGCAGTTCCGGGTCCTCTTCGTGGCCCTGCTGGAGCAGACGCAGGGCGAGGAGCGCTCCAGGGACGAGCGCGCGGGCCGGGGGAGCTGACGATGGGCCTGACCTACGAGGCCAAGCGCAAGGTGGAGCAGGTCATCGCGGAGCGCGGGCTGAACGCGGCCGAGGTGAAGGGAAAGCTCTCGCTCAGGTCGGGGATGCTGCTCGCGTTCGTCAAGCCGGACTCGCCGGACGATCCTGTGAAGCTCGAGAAGCTCCGCGCCGCGGCGCGGGAGCTGCTCCAGATCGAGCTCTGAGGCGCAGCCCGTTCCAAACGACCGCGGGGCGGCTCGCGCCGCCCCGCAGGAAACCAGCGGGTTGCTTCGAAGCGCCTAGTTCTCGCCGCGCCCGCGCACGCCCTTGACGTTGGCGGAGAGCGCCTTGGCGGGCTCCTTCGGGCGGAGCGCGCGGGTGGCCTTGCCGGCGAGCCACAGCTCGGACTCGCCGAGCGTCTTGAGCTCCTTCTGGAGCTTCTGCTGGTAGTCGGGCGCGCCGCAGACCTTGAGGACGCGGGCGGTCTCCTTGCCCGTCTTCACCCGGCTGTAGAGGTTCTTGAAGACCGGGAGGACGGCCTCCTTGAACTTCGGGCGCCAGTCGAGCGCGCCGCGCTGCGCGGTGGCGGAGCAGTTCGAGTACATCCAGTCCATGCCGTTCTCGTCCACGAGGCGGATGAGGCTCTGGGTCAGCTCCTCGACCGTCTCGTTGAACGCCTCGCTGGGCGAGTGGCCGTTCTTCCGGAGCACCTCGTACTGCGCATCCATGATGCCGGCCAGGGCGCCCATGAGCACGCCGCGCTCGCCGGTGAGGTCGCTGTAGACCTCCTGCTGGAACGTCGTCGGGAACAGGTAGCCCGAGCCGACCGCGATGCCGAGCGCGAGGCACCGCTCGCGGGCGCGCCCGGTGAAGTCCTGGGCGACGGCGAAGCTCGAGTTGATGCCGGCGCCGGAGAGGAAGTTGCGCCGCACGTTGAGGCCCGAGCCCTTGGGCGCGACCATGATCACGTCGACGTTCTTCGGCGGGATGACCTTGGTCTGGTCCTTGTAGACGATCGAGAAGCCGTGGCTGAAGTACAGCGCCTTGCCGGGCGCGAGGCACTTCTTGATCTTCGGCCAGATGATCCGCTGGGCGGCGTCGGACACCAGCATCTGGATGATCGTGGCCTTCTTCGCGGCCTCCTCCACGTCGAAGAGCGTCTCGCCCGGCACCCAGCCGTCCTCGACGGCCCGATCCCAGTCCTTCTGGAACTTCTTGGACTGGCCGATGATCACCTTGAAGCCGTTGTCCTTCATGTTGAGCGCCTGGGCGGGCCCCTGGACGCCGTAGCCGATGACCGCGATGACCTCGTCCTTGAGGACCTCGCGCGCCTTCGCCATCGGGAACTCGTCGCGGGTGATGACCTCTTCCTTCACTCCGCCAAAGTCGATGATCGCCATCTGTGGCTCTCCTGTTGCGGCTTCCGGTGACCGCGGGTTGGAAAATCGGGGGCGTAGACTGGCATGGCGACCGTCATCCGGCAAGGGGCGCGGCGCCGGATTTCCGGGTCACATGGACCACGGCTCCGCGTGCACGTCGGTCTCGTCGGACCAGCGCCGCTGGAGCGCGAGGAGCTCGTCCCGGAGGTCGGCAGGCAGCGGCCGCGTGGCGCCCTGAACCGCCGCGAGGAGGGCCCGCAGGTGCTCGGGGCGGATCGTCGCCCCGATCGTCGCTTGGACCTGCGGGAAGCCGAGCGCGTAGCGGGCGCAGAACTCCGGCCAGCTCGCGCAGCCGGAGCGCTCGAAGAGCGGCGCCACCTCGGCCGCGCGCTCCTGGAGGTACGGCTTCCACGCCGCGCCGGGCACGTCCCGCAGGCGGTGGACGTCGCCCCCGCCCACCGTCCGCAGCGCCAGGATCGGCGTGCCGCGGGCGAGGAGCTCGTCCCAGAGCGCGTTGCTCGCGAACCGCTGGAGCGGGTTCAGGTAGAAGATGAAGCCGTCCACGACGCCGTCGAGGTGCCCATGCCGCAGGGCGTCGAGCGGTCCGGCGCTCGTCCAGGGGAAGACCTCGAGGACGAGGCTCCGCACGAGCCCCTCCTCCCGGAGCCGCCGGAGCTCGCCGCGGCACGGCCCGCCCCTCCAGAGCTCGTCGGCGAGCGGTCCGCCCAGGCAGAGCTGGCCCATGTCCATGTGATCGAGGCCGAGCGCGTCGAGCTGGAGCCGGACCTGATCGCGGAGCTCGGCCATGCTGCTCCAGCCGATCTTGTAGACGAGCTTCGGGACCCGGGCGCGATCCGCGTCGAACGCCTCGCGCAGCACGGCGAGGGCGTCGCCGTAGGTGTGGCTGGTGTGGAACCAGACGCCCGCCTCCATGGCGGCGCGCGCCATCCGCACGCGGTCCGCGCGCGGGAGCTGCGCGTCGCCGAGGCGCGTGGTGCCGTATACGAAGCGGGAGATGCCGAGGCGCGGGTTCTCGCCGGGTGCGGGGGGCATCACCTGATCGTAGTCGGGACCACCGGTGCGGCGCACGCCCGCTAGAGTGGCGCCCGGGGGGGACCGATGGCGCCGACGTCGAATGGAGCGCCTTCCCGGCGGCGAGGGAGGCGCGGAGCGGGCGCCCGAGCAGCCCGCGACGCTCGGGATCACGCCCTTGCCCGCCGGGACCCCGTGCTCGGATGCGCCGTGCCTTGGTCCCGTGACGTGCAGCGGGCCCCGAACGAGCGGGCCGCCACTGTGCCTCTGCTCGGCTCCTCCTCCGCCGGACCCCAGCGCCATCGCGCCGCCGCTCGACCCGACCACGACCGCGACGATGGAGGACGTCGCGGGTTTCCTGCTCGGGCCTGTCCCGAGCGTCACGATCACGACGCCCGCCGGGCGCTCGTACGCGGTCAGCGAAGCGAGGAGCGCGGAACCGGCGTGAGCCGACCCTCTGAGGAAGACCAGGCTGACGACGACCACCACTGCGACCTGGACCTCCGGGGCGAGCCGAGCGACGAGCGTCACGACGAACGTTTGGTCCCGCGCGTCAGCAGACTCGCTGGAAGCCGTGGCGACCACGACGAGCGCCGGAGGGCGCCAGGTCACAGCCCACCTCGACGGACTCGGGCGTCCGGTGGAGGTGACGAGCGTGGGGCGTCATCCCGTCGTCCTTTCTTACGACTCCTCGGGGCGGATCAGCGGTGTCGCTCAAGCGAACCGGCAGTGGACGATCACCTATGCCGACTCGTCGCGACGCGCGACGCTGACCGATCCCATCGGGCGGTCGACCACGATCGAGTTCGACGGGGCCGGCCGGCCCGTGGCCGCCGAGCTGCCCGGAGGACGACGGCTCGCCCAGCAATGGTACGCGGACGGTGAGCCCTGGACGATCGCTCCCCCTGGGAGAGACCCTCACGCATTCGGCTTCGACGGTTCGTCCGGCCTCGTCGGTCGTTACACCCCGCCCGCGCTGGAGGATGGGTCGAGACGGGCTGCCGGATGCCGAGCTCCGGCGCCCTTCGACTCTGCCGACTTCGGCGTGATCGCTCAGGGCGACAGGGAACGCGAAGCGCGTTGTTCGACGACGAGCTACCCGCCCCGCCCCGCCGTCGTCGCGAGCTCGATGAGCGCCTCGAGCGCGTTGGTCGTCGTGAGCAGGCCGACGAGGTCGCCCTTGTCGTTCAGCACGAGCACGCCGTCGAGCTTCCGGTCGTGGAGCAGGCGCGCCGCGTCGGCGAGCGGGGTCGCGGGCGTGACCGTGTGCGGGTCCCGGTTCATCGCCGCCTTCACCGGCGTGCGCGACAGGAGGTAGTGCAGCTCCCACTGATCGAGCGAGGTCGCCTTCGCGGGCATGTAGCCGAGGAGCATCTTCTCGGTGACGAGCCCGACGAGGCGGCCGGCCCGCATCACGGGGAGGCGGCGGATGTTCCTCTCCTTGAGGAGGTGAATCGCCTCCAGCACCGTGGCGTCCTCCTCCACGGTCACCGGGTTCGGCGTCATCCAGTCGCCCACGGTCAGCTTCTTCGTCGGCATGGTCACATCCCCAGGTAGGCCTTCTTCACGTGCGCGTCGGCGAGCAGCGCCGCGCCGGTGCCGGTGAGGGCGACGCGCCCGCGCTCGAGCACGTAGGCCCGGCTCGAGATCCGGAGCGACTGGTGCGCGTTCTGCTCGACGAGCAGCACCGTCGTCCCCTGGCGGTTGATCTCGCCGATTACCTCGAAGATGTGGCGGGTGAGGAGCGGCGAGAGCCCGAGCGACGGCTCGTCGAGGAGGAGGAGCTTCGGGTTGCCCATGAGCCCGCGGGCGATGGCGAGCATCTGCTGCTCGCCGCCGGAGAGCGTGCCGCCGAGCTGGCCGCGGCGCTCGGCGAGGCGCGGGAACAGCGCGAACGCCTTCTCGAGGTTCCGGGCGCGCTCGCGCCGGAGCGCGGGCAGGAACGAGCCCATGCGCAGGTTCTCGAGCACGGTGAGCTCGGGGAAGATGCGCCGGCCCTCGGGGACGTGCACGATCCCGAGCGCCACCACCTCGTGCGCCGCGAGCCGTCCGAGGTCCGCCCCCTCGAACTCGATCCGCCCGGCGCCGGGGCGCACGAGGCGCGAGACGTTGCGCAGCAGCGTGGACTTGCCGGCGCCGTTCGCCCCGAGGACCGAGACGACCTCGCCGGCCTTCACCTCGAGATCCACGTCCCAGAGGACCCGCAGGTCGCCGTAGGCGAACGAGAGCCCCTCGATCCGGAGCATCATGGGGCCTCCCCGAGGTAGGCCGCGACCACCTCCCGGTTCTCCACCACCTGCGCCGGCGTGCCCTCGGCCAGCTTCTCTCCGGAGTTGAGCACCACCACGCGATCCGAGATCCGCATGATCGCCCGCATGTCGTGCTCGATCACGACGAAGGTGAGCCCCGCGGCGCGGAGCGCCAGCACGAGCTCGATCACCTCGTCGCTCTCCGTGGGGTTGAGCCCGCCCATCACCTCGTCGAGGAGGACGAGGGTGGGGCGGGTGGCGAGCACGCGCGCGACCTCGAGCTTCTTCCGCTCGCCGATGGGCAGCCCGCCAGCCGCCTGCGCCGCGCGCGGGAGGAGGCCCACCACCCGGAGCTGCTCGAGCGCCTCGGCCCGGGCCGCCTCGGGGTCCCGCGTCCGCGCGAACGCGCCGACCATCACGTTCTCGAGCACGCTGAGCCGCGCCAGCGGCTTCACCTTGTGCCAGGTGCGCGCGAGGCCGAGCTTGCAGATCTTCTCCGGCGGCTTGCCGTTGAGCCGCACGTCGCGGAACCGGATCTCCCCGCGGTCGGGGCGGTGGAAGCCGGTCACGCAGTCGAAGAGGGTGGTCTTCCCGGCGCCGTTCGGGCCGATGAGGCCGACGATCTCTCCCTGCTCGACCGAGAAGGAGACGTCGGCGTTGGCGGCGAGGCCGCCGAAGAACTTCGAGAGGTGCCGGATCTCGAGGAGCGCCATGGCGGTCAGGGGGCGGGCGAGGGGGCTGCCGCCGCCGTCTCCCGGCGGCGCGCGCGGACGCGGCGGAGGAGCCCGGCGACGCCTTCGGGCGCGAACAGGATCAGGAGGACCATGATCACCCCCTCGACCAGGAGATACGCCGGGGACAGCCACTTCCCGACGAAGGCGACCAGCGCGGAGTCGGACGGCAGGAGCCCGATCGTCACGAGCCCGCGCGGGGTCACCAGGACCGCCTCCAGCAGGACGAGGAGGACGGCGCCGATGATGGGGCCGTGCACCGTCCCGATCCCGCCGAGCAGGCAGATCAGCACCATGCGGACGGAGACCTCGGTGAGGCTGAAGACGGTGTTCGGGTCGATGAACCGCGTGTACCCGGCGAACACGGCGCCGGCGAGCCCGGTGAGCGCCGCGGAGAGGGCGAGGGCGAGGTTCTTGTTCCAGGCCAGCCCGATGCCGAGCGAGTGGGCCGCGTCCTGATCCTCGCGGATCGCGAGCAGGAGGTAGCCCAGGCGCGCGCGCCGCACGGCCCGCGAGACGAGCACGGCCCCCACCGCGAGCGCGAGCGTCAGCCAGTAGAACGATCGCTTGGTGCCGAGGGACAGCTCGAGGCCGAGGAGGTGCAGGGTGGGCGCGCCCGCGACCACGAACCCCTCGGCACCATTGGTGAACCCGCGGAAGTGGAGGGCGGCGAGCCGGATGATCTCCGCCACCGCGATCGACGCCAGCACGAAGTACGGGCCGCGCAGGCGGAAGGTGATGGTCCCGATCACCACGCCCACGAGGACGGCCGCCAGCATCGCCGCGGGCAGGCCGAACCAGGGCGGAACGTGGAGCCGCTCGAAGAGCATCACCGCCGTGTACGCGCCCACGCCGAAGTAGGCGGCGTGGCCGACGGAGTACTGCCCGGCGTAGCCGCCGAGGATGTTCCAGGCGGATCCCACGAGGACGGCCAGGAACAAGCTCACCCCGATTCCGATCGGGTAGGGCTTGGTGACGAAGATCGGGAACAGCGCCAGGAGGACGATGGCGAGCGCGGCGGGAGCGCAGCGCAGGGCCGCGCGCGCGGCCGGGCGGACGGAGGTCGCGGCCATGGCGCCTCAGGCCCGGCTCTTCCCGAGGAGCCCCGAGGGCTTCACGAGCAGGACCACCAGGAACAGGACGTACACGACGAGCTCCTTGAGCCCGCTCGCGACGTACACGGCCGCGAGCGACTCCGTCACGCCGATGAGGACGCCGGCGAGGATCGCGCCCATGACGCTCCCCATGCCGCCGAGCACCACGATCACGAACGCCCGGAGCGTGAAGGCGCCGCCCACCTGCGGGTAGATGTAGTAGGTGGGAGCGACCAGCGCGCCGGCGACGCCGGCCAGCGCCGCGCCGAGGCCGAACGCGAGCACCGACATCCGGCGCACGTCGATGCCCATGAGCTGGGCCGCGAGCCGGTCCTGGGCGGTGGCCCGGATCGCCTGGCCGGTGTCGGTCCGGAGGAGGAACAGCGAGAGCGCGACCGTCACCGCCGCGGTCACGAGGAAGGACATGAGCAGCGGGTAGGACACCGAGAGCCCGCCGAGCTCGAAGCTCGACGACGAGTACGAGGTCGAGAGGATCCGGTAGTCCGAGGTGAACCCGAGCATGACCGCGTTCGACATCACGAGCCCGAGCCCGATCGTGAGGAGGATCTGGTTCTGCGGGAGCGCGTTCAGCGCGCGGTTCACGACGGCGACCTGGAGGAGCGCGCCCCAGACGAAGAGCAGGGGCGCCACCGCGAGGATGGAGAGGTACGGATCCCACCCGAGCTGCACGAAGAGGACCCAGGTCGCGTACATGCCGAGCATCACCAGCTCGCCGTGGGCGAAGTTGATGACCCGCATGACGCCGAAGATGAGCGTCAGGCCGATGCCGATGAGCGCGTAGACGCCGCCGATCAGCACGCCGCTCAGGAGCGATTGGAGGAAGAGGATCATGGGGCCACGTCGGCGCGGTCGAGGTTGCCGTCCCCGAGACCGGTGTCTCCTCGGGCACGGGCACCGGCCGAGCTTGGTTCGGTCATTTCCACCCGGGGAAAGGATACACCGCCTTGCGCTTCGCGAACTGCGCAGGCCAGACCGTCTGCGCCTTTCCGTCCTGGTACTGGATGACGGGCATGACGTGCCGGTTCTGGTTGGTGAAGCCGTCGAAGCTCTCGAACTTCACCGGCCCGAGGACGCCGGTCCAGCTCCCGCGCGCGAGCGCCTCGCGCGTCTTCCTGGGATCGCCGCCCGCGCCCGCCGCGGCCTCGCCGGCGACGAGGACCGCCGCGTACGCGCACGCCGCGTGGTACGTGGGCTTCTTCTTGAACCGCGCCTGGTAGCGCGTGGCGAACTCCGCCGCGCCGGGCCAGCCGGTGTCCGGGGTCCACTGCGTGACCGAGTAGACGAGGTTGCTGATCGTCCGCTCGGCCTCGAACTGCGCGGTGTCGAACCCGGCGCCGCCGCCCAGGAAGGCCTGGGGCTTCAGGCCCACCTCGCGCGACTGCCGCATGAGCAGGATGGCGTCGGCGACGTACGAGACCATGAAGACGAGGTCCGGGCTCTGCGCCTTGATCTTGGAGAGCGTGGAGCGGTAGTCGGGCGCGCCCTTCTGGTAGGCCTCGTCGGCGACCACCTTCAGCCCCTTCTTCTGCGCGAGCTGCTTGCCCGCGTTCGAGACCGAGGTCCCGAAGTCGGTGGACTCGTACACGAACGCGATGGTCTTCGGCTGCCCCAGGGCGAGCACGGCGTCGAGCAGCGACTCGGCGTAGACGTGCGCGGGCGCGTTGAGGCGGAACACGTACGACCGGCCGGCGCGCGTGAGCTCCTCCTTGGCGGCGGCGGGGATGAGGAGCGGCACCTCGTACTGCTGCGCGAGCGGCGCGACGGCGTTGGAGCTCGCCGACGTGTACGGGCCCACCACCACGGCGACCTCCTCGCCGGTGGCGAGCTGCTCGATCGCGCTCATCGCGTTCTGCTGCTTCCCGCCGTCGTCCTGCTTGAGGAGCACGACGTCGATCCCGCGCGCCTTCAGGTCCTCGACGGCGAGGTCCGCCCCGTTGGTCAGGTTCTCGCCGATCGGGGCCTCGGGGCCCGTCATCGAGTTGATGAAGCCGAGCTTCACGGGCGCGCCCGCCGCGGAGAGCGGGAGGAGGGACAGGGCGGCGAGGACGGCGGTGGGGGCGAGTCGCGCCATGGCGGCTCCTTTCGGGAGAAAACGATCTTTGGCGGAATCACGATGCGGCAACAAGATCCGCCCCGTCCAGGGAACTCATGTGGGCGACGCGGCGCGGCGGGCACGCCGGATCGGGCGCGGGCGCGGCTCGTTCCGGGCGGTCAGTGCCGGAACGTCACGATGGTGACGGCGTCGCCGCCCTCGTGCCGGTCGCCGGGCCGGAAGTCGCCGACGTAGGGCGACGCCGCCAGGTGGTCGCGCAGCGCCTGCTTGAGCGCGCCGGTGCCGTGCCCGTGCAGGATCACGGCAGAGGGTTCGCCGTTTCCGAACAACCGGTCGAGGAACCGCTCCACCTCGCGGAGCAGCTCCTCTACGCGCATGCCCCGCACGTCGAGCCGTCGCTCCGGGACGAAGACGGCGTCGGCCTTCGCGGCGTCGGCGGCCGCGAGCTTCTCGCCGCGGCTCCGCGCCATCGCCGCCTCGCGCGCGCGGCCCTGGAGCGGGACGAGATCGGCGACGGGGCGCCGGATCTTGAGCGAGCCGGCCCGGATCAGCGCCTCCTTCCCGTCCACCTCGACGACCTCGCCCTCCTGGCCGAGCGACGCGATCCGTACGCGGACGCCCGGGGCCACCGTCCCGCCGGGCAGGGCCTCGGCGCCGGCGTCGGCGCGCGCCTGGGTCGCCTTCGCCGCCTGCGCCACGGTCGCGTGCCACTCGTCGAGCTGCCGCTTCGCCTCGGCCGCCTTGCGCGGCGACGGCGCGGCCTGGAGCTCCGCGATGAGGTCCGCCACCTGCCCGCGCGCCGCCTCGATCTCCTCGGCCAGCGCCGCGCCCATCCGGGCGGCCGCCTCGCGCTCGGCCTTGCGCGCCGCCTCCTCGCTCGCGCGGGCGCGCTCCTCGGCCGCGCGCGCGCGCCCCGCCGCCTCCTCCGCGAGGCGCCGCTGCGTCTGGAGCGCGGCGCGCTCGGCGTCGAGCGCGCGCAGCGCCTCTCCCAGCGCCCCGCCCTGGCCCGCCTTGGACGCGCGGGCGCGCTCGATCACCGCCGCGGGGAGCCCGACCCGGGCCGCCACCTCGATGGCCGAGGAGCTCCCGGGCGTGCCGAGGTGGACCTGGTACGTCGGCACCAGCTTCTCGGCGTCGAAGCCGACGCGGGCGTTCCCGAACCGGTCGTCGACGAGCGCGAGCGCCTTGAGCTCGTCGAGGTGGGTCGTGACGAGGACCGTCGCGCCCTTCTCCACGAGCGTCTCGAGGATGGCCGCGGCGAGCGCCGCGCCCTCGCGCGGATCGGTGTCCGCCGCGATCTCGTCCACCAGCACGAGCGAGCCCGGGACCGCGCCGGCGAGCATGTCCTTCACCGAGGTGAGGTGGGCGGTGAAGGTGGAGAGGTCCTTGGCCATGTCGCCGCGCTCGTCCACCGCCGCGTTCACCTCCAGGTAGAAGGGCAGGCGCGAGCCCGCGGCCGCCGGGACGGGCAGGCCGGCGCGGAGCAGGAGGGCGGAGACGCCCACGGCGGTGATGGCCACGGTCTTCCCGCCGCCGTTCGGCCCGGAGACGATGAGCGCCCGGCGCGGCGGCCCCAGCCGGACGTGGCTCGCGACGACCTTCTTCCCCTGGAGGACGAGGATCGGGTGGCGGAGGGAGAGGAGCTCGAAGCCGTCCTGCGCCGGGCAGACGTCGGGGGTGTGGGCGTCGAGGTCGGAGGCGAGGAGGGCCTCGGCCTCGCAGAGGTCGAGCCGGGCGAGCGCCCGGAGGTCGTGGGCGAGCGCCCCGCTCCCGTCCGCCAGCGCCTCGGACAGCTCCCGGAGGATGCGCTGCTCCTCCTCCGCCGCCATCGCGTTGGCGATCGAGAGCTCGTTCCCCAGCTCGACCATGGACTCGGGCTCGACGAACAGGGTCTGGCCGGACTGCGAGGCGTTGTGGACGATGCCCGGGACCTGGCCGCGGGCGCTCGCCAGCACGGGGAGCACGTACCGCTCGTTGCGGATGGTGAAGTAGTTGTCCCGGAGGTGGCGCTGCATCTCCGCGTCCGCGAGGAGCCCCTCCACCTGCACCTTGAGCGCGCGGTGGAGACCGCGGGCACGCTCGCGCGCCGCCGCGAGCGTGGGGCTGGCGCGGTCGGAGATGGCCCCCGAGGGCTCGACGGCCCGCTCGATGCGATCGGCGAGGCGCGGATCGGCGGTGATCGGCTCGGCGAGCGCCCACAGCCGCGGCAGCTCCGCGGCGCGCTCCTCCAGCACCGCGCGCGTCCGGGCCGCGGCGCGGACGAGCGCGGCGCACTCGCGGAGCGCGAGCGGCTCGAGCACGCCGCCCTTCCCCACGCGCCCGAGGTGGTCCTCGACTTCGCCGACGCCCGAGAGCGGCAGCGAGAAGCCCGATTCGGAGAGGGAGCGCGCCTCCTCGACGCGCGCGAGCGACTCCCGCGCCGCGGCCGCGTCCGGGAGGAACGGCAGCGCCAGGGCGGCGCGCCGGCCCGCCGGCAGCCGGCACCGGGCCGCGAGGGCGTCGAGGAGGTGGGACCAGCCGAGCTCCCGGAGAGAGTCTTGGGCGCGCATGCGGGCTCTCGATACCCGGTCCTGGGGCGGGATGCCAGGGTCGAGCGTGATCGGTGGGGGTGGGGAACGACCGAGAACGACCGGGCGCGGGAACGGGGACGGTTCACGGCCACGGAGCGCCGCCAAGCGGCAAGCGCGGCGACCGCACCTAGATTCAGAACCGGGGTGGGGCCCCCGCGCGAAGCGCGGGGGAGGGGCAGCGCCCCTCCCCGCGGGGCGCCGCGCGCAGCCGCGAAGCGGCGAGCACGGCGCACGGGACCCGCGGAGCAGGGGTGGGGCCCCAGCCGGCTTCGCCGGCTGGGGCGGGGGCGACAGCCCCCGTTAGATCGCCCGCTTGGTTGTCCAGAGCGGGTGCCTAGATTGGGCTGCGGAGGACGATCGCGTGGTGTCTTCGGGAACAACGACCCTTGCGCGCGGGCACCTGCGGCTGGCGAGCGCCCCGGCGGTGCCCGGTCCCGGGCGGCGCCTGGCGCTGCGGCTCCGGGCCATGGCCGCCACCTTCGCAGTGCTCTGGTCCACGCTTCAGGCCTGGTGGGCAGCCACCTGGGCGCTCCTTCCCCTGCTGGTGCGCCCCGCGCCGGTGGGGCGGCGGTTGCGCCAGCGGCCACTTCAGGAGGCGCGGGTCATCCCGTTCCACCCGCGCCGCAGGGTGGGACAGCGGTGAGCTGACGGGCTCGGGCGCGGCGGCCCCGGGCCCTCGACCGGGACGGGTCACGTGCGCATCGGGATCGTCACCGAGGAGTATCCGCCGGCGGCCGGGCCGCTCGCGGATCACGTCCACCAGTTCGCGCGCGAAGCGCGGCGGCTCGGACACACCGTGAAAGTGCTGACCGGCGCCGTGCCGGACCTCGTGCGGGCGCCGCCGGCCGGCGCTCCTTCGAGGGCCGGGGGGAAGGCGACCTCGACCGCCGCCCCGTCGCCGGCGCGGGAGCCCGACGTGCTGCGCCTCGCGCGGAGCCGGCCGCTCCTCGGGGCCGGAGCGCTCCGCCGCGTCTCCGGCGGGCCCTCGGCGCCCGCGGCCCTGCAGTCCGCGCTGGCGCGCGAGCGGTTCGACGTCGTCCACGTGCACGAGCCGCTCTCCCCCGTCCTCCCGCTCCTCGCGGTGCACCACGCCGCCGGTCCCGTCGTCGGGACCTTCCACGAGCCGTTCCGGCCCGGGCTCGTCGGCCGGCTGCTCCGCGGCACCCTCCAGCGCCACCTCGACCGCCTGGACGCCGTGGTGGCGACCTCGAAGGCGAGCGCGGCGAGCCTGCCGGAGCGGGTCCGCGGAGATCTGCGGCTCATCCCGCCCGGCGTCGACGTGGATCGGCTCGCCCGCGGCTGCCGGATCCGCCGCTTCCAGGACGGCCGCCTCAACGTGCTCTGCGCGGGCGCGGTCGAGCCGCGCGGAAATCTGGAGGTCCTCTACGCCGCGGCGCAGCGGGTCTGGCGGGCGGTGGAGCTGCGCCTCATCGTGCTGGGCGGCGGCCCGCTCGTCGCGCGGTACCGGGCGCTCGTGCCGCGCGGCATGGAGAACGACGTGGTGTTCGCGGAGCCCACCGCGGAGGCGCTGCCGGACTATCTCGCGAGCGCCGACGTCTGCTGCGCGGTCGCGGCGACGCCGCGGCCGTTGCTCGAGGCGATGGCGGCGGGGCGCCCGGTGCTCGCGGCCGACGTCGAGGCGCACCGCGAGATCCTGCAGCACGGGCGCGAGGGCGAGCTGCTGCCGCTCACCGACGCGGGCGCGTGGGCGCGGGCCCTCGTCCGGCTCGGGCGCGAGCCCGCCCGCGGCGCAGCGTACGGCGAGCGCGGGCGGAACGCGGTGCAGCGGTACGCCTGGCCCGGGGTCGCGCGCGAGATCCTGAACCTGTACCGGTCCATCGGGGTGCGGGGGTAGCTCTCGCGAGCCCGAGCCCGAGACGCGCCCGGCTTCTCCTCCCGGGCTCGGCGCGGGAGCGGGCTCGTTCACGGGACGCATCCGCGGTACAAGAGGGCAGGAGCGCCCCTCATGCGACCGACCGGCCTCGCCCTCGCCCTCTCGCTCGCCGCCTGCGCCGCGTCCTCGACCGGCCCGTCGGCGGCCGCGCCGGGGCGCAGCGGCGGCCCAGCGGATCCATCCACCGACTACCTCGCGGTCAGCCGCGCGCTGACCGAGATCGACGCCGCCGAGCGTCAGGGTGAGCTCCGCGACGAGCTGCGCTGGGCCGAGGCCGCCGAGCGCGCCCCGGAGGACGCCGCGGCGCAGTTCCTGGCGGTCGCGGCGCAGCAGGGCGTCGACGACCGGTGGGACGGCTACCGCGACCTCTCCCTCGAGTTCCCGCGCTCGGCGCTGCCCTGGGTCGGCATGGCGCGGATCTACGTCGGCTGGCGGACCTGGGACCAGGCCGAGCGCGCGATCGCGACGGCGCTGGGGCGCGATCCCGGGTGCTGGCTCGCGGTCCGCGTGCGCGCGGAGCTCCACGAGGAGCGGGGCAGGCCCGACGCGGCCCGGGCGGACTACGAGCTCGTCCTGAAGTCGGACCCGAAGAACCCGGAGGCGCGGTTCGGGCTCGCCCGCCTCGCGCGGGCGCGCGGCGACCTCGACGAGGCCCACGCGCAGGCGGCGGCCGCGCTCGAGGAGGCGCAGAGCCTCCCCGGCGCCTGGGCGATCCTCGGCCAGATCGCCGAGGAGCTCGGCGAGCCGGGCGCGGCGATCGACTTCTGGAAGGGCGCCGTCGCGCAGGCGCCGGGCGACCGGCGGGCGCGCGCCTCCCTGGCGCGGCTGCTCGCGGCGCAGGGCGATCACGCCGGCGCGCTCGCGCAGTGGCAGGCGCTCGCCGCGCGCCAGGAGGACCCGGAGATCCTCACCCAGGTGGCCGCCGAGGCGCGCGCCGCCGGCGACGCGGCGACCGAGCAGCAGGCGCTCGAGCGGCTCGCGAAGCTGAAGCCCACCGCCGAGCAGTGGAAGCGGGTCGCGGCGCTCCGCATGGACGCGCGCGACTGGGACGGCGCGGAGCGGGCCTGGCGGCGCGTGCTCGAGACGGCGCCGCGGGATCCGGACGCGAGCCTGGGGATGGGGCGGATCCACCTCGCCCGCGGCGACGCCGTCCGCGGGATCGAGGCGCTGCGCGCGGCGGGGGAGCCGGCGCGCGTCGAGCTCGCCGCCGTCGAGCAGCGGCTCCAGCTCGAGAGGATCTCGCGGCCGGACGTGAACGCGCTCCAGCGCGCCGTGCAGGCCCGGGTGGACAAGGTCTACCGGACGCGGCTCGCCGAGGCGCCGTCGCTCTCCGGCAGCCTCCGCATCCGCGTCACCGTGGACGGCGCTGGCACGGCGACGCTGGTCGAGGTCCTCGAGGACTCCGTGCACGACCCCGACGTCAGGGCCTGCGCCTACTGGAACCTCCGCGATGCCACGTACCCGCCGGACCGCCCGGGCCGCTACTCGTTCGTCTTCTCGTTCCGCAGGTGACCGGCCGCCGGTGCGGACCGGCCTCGACGCGCTCGCCGGCGCTCGCTTCCGCGCGCTGCGCGGCAAGCGCGTCGGCCTCGTCTGCAACCCGACCGCGGTCACGCGCGGCCTGGTCCACGCGGCCGATCTCCTCGCCGCGGCGCCCGGCGTGACCCTCGCGCTCCTCCTCGGGCCCGAGCACGGCGTCCGCGGCGACGCGCAGTACATGGCCGCGGTCGAGAGCGAGCGCCGCGACCCGCGGACCGGCGTGCCCGTGGCGTCGCTGTACGGCGAGACCGCCGCCTCGCTGAAGCCCGCCGCGGAGCTCCTCGCCGGGCTCGACGTCCTCGTCTTCGACATCCAGGACGTCGGCACCCGCTATTACACCTACCAGGCGACGATGATGCTCTGCATGGAGGCGGCCGCCGCGGCGCGGATCGGCTTCCTCGTGCTCGATCGGCCCAACCCGCTCGGCGGCGTGCTCGTGGAGGGCCCCGCGCTCCGCCCCGGGTTCGAGAGCTTCTGCGGGCTGCACGACCTGGCGGTCCGCCACGGGATGACCGTCGGGGAGCTCGCCCGGCTGTTCCGCGCCGAGCGGCGGATGGAGCTCGAGCTCGCGGTCGCGGAGTGCGAGGGGTGGCGGCGGGGCCAGTCCTTCCGCGAGACCGGCCTCCCGTGGGTGTTCCCGTCCCCCAACATGCCGACGCCGGAGACCGCCCTCGTCTACCCCGGCATGTGCCTGCTCGAGGGGACCAACCTCTCCGAGGGCCGCGGGACGACGCGCCCGTTCGAGCTCATGGGCGCGCCCTGGCTCGACGGCGCGCGGCTCGCGGAGGACCTCGCCCGCGAGCGGCTCCCGGGGGTCGCCTTCCGGCCGGCGAGCTTCGTCCCGACCTGGGACAAGCACGCGGGGACGCGCTGTCACGGGGTCGAGCTGTTCGTCACCGACCCGGCCCGGTTCCGGCCGTTCCGCGCCGGCCTCGCCTGCGTGCTGCACGCGCGCCGGCAGGCGCCGGACCGGTTCGCCTGGCGGACGGAGCGGTACGAGTTCGTGGACGACGTGCTCGCGTTCGACCTCCTCTGCGGCTCCGAGCGGGAGCGGCGGGCCATCGAGGCGGGGGCCACCCTGGCGGAGCTCTCGCGTCCGTTCGCGCCGGAGGAGCGGGCGTTCGCGCGCCGCCGGCGGCCCTTCCTCGTCTACGAAGAGTGATCGGGGAGCCGCCCGGGTTAAGATCGCGCCGTGATCCGGATCGGCCTCGCCAGCGACAGCCAGGGGAACGTCGACGCGCTCGCCCTCGCGCTCGACATCTTCGCGCGCGCCGGGGCGGAGCGGGTCTTCTTCCTGGGCGGCTGCTCGGCCGACGTGGACGCGGCCCTCGCGCGGCGGCGGTCTGCGGGCCCGGACCCGCTCGCCGGGCGGATCACCCGCGTCGCGAGCCGGGCGTGCCCCGAGGCGGCGCTCGGCGCGCCCACGATGACGGTCGACATGCTCGACGGCCACGTCTGCCTCCTCGTGCACGACAAGGCGGACCTGGGCCGCGACGACATCGCCAACGCCGCGCTGCTCTTCCACGGCAAGAGCGACGCGGCCGCCCTCGTCCAGATCGGGCCGCGGGCGTTCGTCACGCCCGGTCACCTCCGGGCCCGGGCGGGCGCGGACCGGCCGGCCACGTTCGCGTTCCTCGAGCTCGAGGGCACGGAGCTCGAGCTCGTCGTCTTCTCGGCCGAGGGCGCGGAGCTCCGGCGGGCGCGGGGCTCCCTCGCCCCGGGCGCCAGGGTCTCGGTGCGATGACCGCCGGCGGCGCGCAGGGAGGCAGGCACGTCGCCCTCCTCGGCGGCTCGTTCAACCCGCCGCACGTGGCCCACGTGATGGCGGCGTGGTGGGCGCTCTCCACGCAGCCGGTGGACGAGGTCTGGCTCCTCCCGGCGTACGTCCATCCGTTCGGGAAGGCGCTCGCGCCCTTCGAGGACCGCGTGCGGATGTGCGAGCTCGCGGTCCGCGCCGTTCGCGGCGCGTTCGTCTGCGCCGCCGAGGCGGAGCTCGCGGGCGATCCGCTCGCCGGGAAGACCGCCCGCACCCTCGAGCACCTCGTCGCGAAGCATCCGGGGCACCGGTTCTCGCTGGTCGTCGGGGCGGACATCCTGCCGGACACGCCCAAGTGGTACCGCTGGGACCGGGTCCGGGAGCTCGCCGGCGTCATCGTGATCGGCCGCGAGGGGTGGCCGCCGATCGAGGGCGCGCCGACGCTGCCGGCGATCGCGTCGAGCGCCATCCGCGAGCGGCTCGCGCGCGGCGAGGACGTCGCCGGGCTCGTGCCGCGGAAGGTGCTGGCCTACGTGCGGGAGCGGGGGCTGTATCGGGGCTCCCCGGACTCGCCAGGCCCGTGAACGAGCCCGCGCCCGAGCCCGAGGGACGCTCGGACCCGGGCGCGCGCCCACCTCGTCATCGACTCCGCGCCTTCGCCGCCTCGTCCAGCCACGCCGTCACCCAGGCGAGCGGCGCGTTCCAGTTGATGGCGAGCTCGTTGACGGACCAGGCCTCGATCTCGTCGATCCAGCACTTGGCCGGGGCGCAGCCGGCGAGCCGGGTCTGCGCGAGCGGATCCTGGAGCGACGAGTTGGGACCGCCGGAGACGATCCCGGGCGGCGGCGGCGGGTAGGCCTCGTTCTTCTGGTAGGCGAAGAACCGGTGGTGCGGGTTCCTGAGCGGGCGGTCGCCGTAGCCGGTGACGTAGCTCTGGTCGAGCGGGTTCCGGCCGAGCAGGTAGTCCATCCCGATCGCGACCGCGTCGGCGTACCGCGCCTCCCCGGTGAGATCCGCGGCGAGCGCCATCACGAGCAGGTTGTTGAGCACGCCGGAGTTGGAGCCCCACGGGTACTTCGGCGCGCGGAGCGGGGTCCGGTACCCCTCCTGCTGCATCGCGGCCACGTAGCGGTCGGCGGCGGCCTTCACCGCGGCGCGGGCCTGGTCGCGCTGCGCCTGGGGGAGCGCGCTCGGGACCACCGCGAGCGAGATCGTCCCGAGCGACGCGACGGACCGCCAGTCCATCGGGGCCGGGAACCGCTGGTCCACGTCGGGGACCTTCAGGAACCACGGCGAGGCGGCCGCGAAGTCGCGGTACTCCGCCTTCCCCGTGGTCACGAAGAGCTCCGCCGCGGCCCAGTAGAGCTCGTCGTCCACCTTGTCGTCGTCGTACGCGCCGCCGCCCACGTTGTCCTCGGGCGGGGCGTACAGCGCCGGGTGGGCCTTCGCGGCCGCCCAGGCGCGCTCCGCGGCGGCGAGGCAGCGCGCCGCGAACGGCGGGTCGAGCTCCTTCCACACGCGCGCCGCCTGGGCGCCCACCGCCGCCAGGTTGAGCGTCGCGGCGGTGGAGGGCCGGTGGAGCCAGCGGTTCATCGGATCCTCGTTGGGCGCGACGCCGAGGCCGGTCCACTTCTCGTCGTGGATCTTGTGGTGCGCCATGCCGGCGAGCTTCTTGCCCGCCGGGACCTGCATCCTGAGCAGGAACTCGAGCTCCCAGCGGACCTCGTCGAGCAGGTCGGGGGCGCCGTTCTCGTTCTCCGGGATGTTCATCTTTCCGTCGCCGAAGTCGGCCGCCGACTTCCCGAGGACCCGGGCGCGCTCCCACTGCGAGAGGAGCGTCCAGACGGTGATGCCGCCGTTCACGACGTACTTCCCGTGATCGCCCGCGTCGTACCAGCCGCCCGTCACGTCGAGCTCGTAGTCGCAGACCTGCTTGTCCTGGCAGCCGACCTTGGCGTCCCAGGCGTGCCCCGCGGGCCGGACGTACCTCCGGTCGCCCGCGTACGGCATCGCGATCGGGATGCCGGAGCGGTTCTGGTAGAAGAGCGCCAGCGCGTCGTACTTGAGCTTCGCGTAGACGTCGGCGCGGATCGCGAACGGCGCGCTCAGGTCCTTCCCCACCGCGAGGCGGTACCCGTCGCCCGGCGTCCGGAACGCGCTGAAGTCCGCGAGGTGGACCGTGTCGCCGGACGCGGCGTCCGGGCCGAAGACGGCCGTCTTGCCCGCAGCGACCTTCTTGCCGGCCGCGTCGAGGAGCGCCCAGTCGAGCGGCGTCGAGGCCGCGCTCCGGACGGTCGCGATCTTGGGGAACGCGGGAAGGTAGCCGACCTGGTTCACGAGGACGGCGGCGGCGGCCGGCGGGCCGGCCACGTAGGGCGGCGGCGGCTTCTGGGCGCCCGCGCAGGCGAGGGCCAGCAGCGCCAGCGGCAGGAGGACGGATCGGAGGAGCGAGCGTGCAGCGAGTGGAGTCGTGCTCATGCGGGGACGCTCGCACGCGCCCCCAGGTCCGGCAAGCCGTGCTCCGGCGGGACGGCACGGTGGGTGACGGCGCCACCAGCGGGGCGGCGGCGACCCGCGGTCACGGGCCGCGGAGCCAGCCGAGCGTGGCGCCGATGACCGCGCCCGCGAGCACGAGCCAGCTCGAGCTCACGCGCGCGCGGAGCAGCAGCAGCGCGCTCGCCGCGAAGAGGACGACGCCGGGGAGGTCCCGCAGGGCCCCGGCCCCGAGCTGGACGGTGACCACGGCCATGAGCGCGAGCGAGGCCACGTTGACGCCGTCGAGGAACGCCCCCGCGAGCGGCGAGCGCCGCAGCCGCGGGACGAGCGGGCCGGACACGGCGACGAAGAAGAACGCCGGGAGGAAGATGCCCAGGGTCGCGGCCACCGCGCCCGCGCCGCCCCCGAGGACGTACCCGACGAACGTGGCGGTCGTGAACACCGGCCCGGGCGTCACCTGGCCGACGGCCACCGCGTCGAGGAGCTGCGCCTCCGAAAGCCAGCCGAGCCGGACGACCAGCTCGGCGCGGAGGAAGGCGAGGAGGACGTACCCGCTCCCGTAGAGCACGGAGCCGATCTTCAGGAAGGACAGGAAGAGCTGGGGGAGGGCGAACGGGACGGCGGCGGCGCCGGCCGCGGCCGCCAAGGTGGAAGGGACCGCGGCGGGGGGGAGCGGGAGGACCGCGGCGGCCGCGGCGCCGCCCCGGGCTGCGCGCGCGCCGAGCGCGACCAGGCCCGCCGCCGCGAGGACGAGGAGCTCGTTCACGCCGAGCGCGGCCGCGGCGGCGGCGGCGATCCCCAGCGCCCAGAGCACGCGGGTCTTGAGGGCCGTCCGGCCGAACCCGAGGAGCGCCTGGAGCACGATCGCCAGCACCACCGGCTTCACGCCCCGGAGCACGCCCTCCGTCGCGGGCAGGTCCCCGAAGCGGACGTAGCCCCATCCCAGGGCGGTCACGATCAGCGCCGCAGGCAGGATGAAGCACGCGCCGGCGACGAGCAGCCCGGGGAACCCGGCGCGCCGGTGGCCGACGTGGATGGCCAGCTCCGTCGAGTTGGGCCCCGGGACGAGGTTCGCGGCGCCGAGGAGATCGAGCAGCTCCTCGCGCGTGAGCCAGCGTCGGCGCCGGACCACCTCGTCCTCCATCATGGCGACGTGCGCGGCGGGGCCGCCGAAGCTCGTCGCGCCGAGCCGGAGGAAGAGCAGCGCCAGCTCGCGCAGGCGGCGGGAGCCCGGGGCGGGATCGTCGGGCGGAGCGGCCTCGTTCAAACGAAGACGAGCTTACCGTCGTGGACGTCGACGGCAAGCGACGATCCCGCGGCGACGCCACCCGCGAGGATCCGCTCCGCGAGGGGCGCCTCGACGAGCCGCTGGACGGCGCCGCGCAGGGGACGCGCGCCGAGGGCGGGATCGCCGCCGGCCTCGTCGAGGAGGAGGGCCACGGCGGCGTCGCTCGCGGTGAACGAGATCTTCCGCTCCTCCGAGAGGCGCCTCGACGAGGCGGCGAGGAGGAGGCGCGCGATGCGCGCGAGGTCGTCGCGGGAGAGCGGCTCGAACACGAGCCGCTCGTCGAGCCGGTTCCAGAGCTCGGGCGGCAGCGCCGCGCGCGCCGCCGCGAGCGCCCGCTCCTCGGCGGGCGGCGTCCGGGCGGCGGCGCCGAAGCCGAGCGCGCCCGCCGGGCGGGTCGCGGCCTCGGCGCCGAGGTTCGAGGTGAGGATCACCACCGTCCCCGCGAAGTCCACCTGCCGCCCGCGGCCGTCGGTGAGCCGCCCCTCCTCGAGGACCTGGAGGAGCAGCATGAGCACCTCGCGGTGCGCCTTCTCGATCTCGTCGAGCACCACCACCGACGCCGGCCGCCGGCGGACCGCCTCGGTGAGCTGGCCGCCCTCGCCGTGCCCCACGTACCCCGGCGCCGCGCCGACGAGCCGGGCGACGCCGGTGGTCTCGGCGCACTCGCTCATGTCGAGCTGGACGAGGGCGTCCGGGGTGCCGTAGAGCGCCGCCGCGAGGGCGCGGCCGAGCTCGGTCTTGCCGACGCCGGTCGGGCCGAGGAAGAGGAACGAGCCCATCGGCCGCCGCGAGGAGAAGCCGGCGAAGTTCCGCTTCAGGACCGCCGCCACCCGCGCGATCGCCGCGTCGTGGCCGACGACGCGCCCGCGGAGGGCCGCCTCGATGCCGAGGATCCGCTCCTCGTCGCTCGCGACGAGGCGCGACTCGGGGAGCCCGGCCATCTGCGCGACGACCCGCGCGACGTCCTGGGCCGACACGGCGGCCGCGCCCCGCCGCCGCGCGCGCGAGCCGGCGAGGTCGAGCGCGGCCACCGCCTTGTCGGGCAGGGCGCGGTCGGTGACGTGGCGCGCGGTGAGGGCCGCCGCCGCCTCGAGCGCCTCGGGCTCGAACCGGACCCCGTGGTGCCGCTCGTACCGCGGGGCGAGCCCCCGGAGGATCTCCGTCGCCTCGGGGACGCTCGGCTCCCGCACCACGACGGGCGTGAAGCGCCGCTCGAGCGCGGGATCCTTCTGGATGTGCTGCTGGTACTCGTCCTGGGTGGTCGCGCCGATGCAGGGGAACTCGCCGCGGGCCAGGGCCGCCTTGAGCTCGTTGGCCGCGTCCTGCGGCCCCTCGCCGGTCGCGCCTGCGCCCATCACCGTGTGGATCTCGTCGATGAAGACCACGACCCGGCCGCCGGCGCGCCGGACCTCCTCCTTCAGGCCGAGGAGCTTCTCGGAGAACGCGCCCCGGAGCTGGGTGCCGGCGACCACGCTCGCCATGTCGATCTCGACCACCACCCGGCCGCGCGTCTCGGGCCCGGCGAGCAGCTTCTGAGCGATGCCCTCGACGAGCGCCGTCTTGCCGACGCCGGGCTCGCCGAGGAGGAGCGGGTTGTTCGTGCGGCGCTTGCCGAGGATGTCGATGACCTGCTCCACCTCGTGGGCCCGGCCGACGAGCGGGTCGAGCTTGCCCTCCGCGGCGAGCGCGGTGAGGTTCCGCCCCAGCGAGGAGAGCCAGGGGTACTCGCGCGGATCGAGCGCGTGCGGGGAGGAGGGGGCCTTCGCGGGCTTCGCGGGGGGAGGGGAGCTCTCCCTCGCGGCGGGGGAGGCTGCGGGCGTGGCGGCGGGGCGGGCCGGGTCGAGCTCGCGTCCGGGGGGCGACTCGGGCTCGGGCTCGGGCGCGGGCTCGTTCACGGGTCGTGTGCGTGGAGCGGTGCGGGTGGGCTGGGGCGCGGCCCCGCGCGCGACGGGCACGGGCTGCACCTCCTTCAGCCGCCGCGGCATGCGGGCGGTGAAGTAGGAGAGGGCGACGTTGCGGAGCGTCGCGAGCTGCAGGCCGCAGGCGCCGAGGAGCTGGTGCGCCGCCGCGGACCGGACGCGGCTCATGGCGATGAGGAGGTGCAGGCAGTCCACCTCGGCGGCGCCGACGCCGGCCGCCACCTCGCGGGCCCGGTCGCGCAGGTCCCGGGCGACGCCCTCGGGCTCCTTGGGCGCGTGCGTCATCACCTCGAGGATCCGGTCCTCGTCGATGCCGCGCTCGCGCAGCAGGATCTCCGCGCGGTTCGGGACGGTGAAGAAGGCGAGGAGCTGGTGGGCGCTGGTCGGCTTCTGGTTGACGCTGCGTGCGATGTCCTCCGCCTCGGTGAGGACCTGCAGGAGCTCGATCGACTCGATGACGTGGGACATGCGGTCCGACGATGCGATATCGAGTCCAAGGGGTCAATTTTCCGGCTGATCCTGCAGGATCTGCGCGCGGGCCGGGGGCGGGGCGGCGCGGCGGACGGCGCCGGCGCCTTGCGATAGACTCGGGCGCCCCTCGAACGATCGGAAGGGAACCATGCGCCTGTCCCCGTCGCTCGCCGCCCTGTTCCTCGCCAGCTCCGCCGCGGCCGCCTGCGCCACCGCCGGGGCCGTCGCGCCGCCCGCGACCGCGCCCGCAGCGGCCCCGCCCGCGGCCGCCGCCACGCCGGCCGCCACGCCCGTGCCGGCCGCGGCCCCCGCGCCGGAGCCGGTGAAGCTCCCGGAGCCGAAGGTCGCGCTCGTGCTCGGCGGCGGCGCCGCCCGCGGGTTCGCGCACATCGGCGTCATCCGCGTGCTCGAGCAGGAGCGGATCCCGATCGACATGGTGGTCGGCACGAGCGTGGGCAGCCTCATCGGCGCGGTCTACGCGAGCGACCGCGACTCGTTCGACCTGGAGTGGACCGCGTTCCAGCTCACCCAGGACGACATCTTCGACTTCCGCCTGCTCAACACCGTCATGGGCATGGGGTACGCCAAGGGGGAGAAGCTCGAGGCCTGGGTCACCGAGAAGGTGAAGGCGAGGAACATCGAGCAGCTCAAGCTCCCGTTCTACGCCGTCGCGACGGATCTGAACTGGGGGCACAAGGTGGTGATGGACAAGGGCTCGGTCGCGAAGGCCGTGCACGCCTCGTCCGCCATCCCCGGCGTCTTCGAGCCGGTCCACCACTACGGCAAGATCCTCGTCGACGGCGGCGTGGTGAACAACCTCGCCGGCGACGTCGCCCGCGAGAAGGGCGCCGACCTCGTCGTCGCGGTGGACATCTCCGAGGAGGTCGGGAACCCGAACATCCGGAACGTGATGGACGTGCTCCTCCAGACCACCAACATCATGTGCGCCGAGAGCATGAAGCACCTGCGCGGGAACGCCGACGTGGTGATCGCCCCCAAGGTCGGCGGGGTGGGCATGCTCGACTTCTCGAAGAAGAAGCAGACGATGCAGGCCGGCATCGAGGCCGCGCGGGCGTCCATGCCGAAGATCCGCGCCGCCATCGACGCGTGGAAGGCGAAGAAGGCGGCGGCGATGCAGCCGCGGAGCTGAGCGTCGAGCATGCTCGACGGCGTCGCTGGATCGTCCTCGCCCGGCGCGCGGCAGCCGCTTCGCGGAGCGCTGCTCCTCGCCGCGCTCGCGCTCGCGGCGGCGTGCGGCGGGTCCCAGGCCTCCGAGGACGGCGGGCTCGCGCCCTGCCCCCGCGAGCTCGTGAGCACCGTCTGCGCGTGCGGCGGGGCCGCGGTGACGACCGGGTTCTGCTGCCACGGGGCCCCCGAGCCCGAGGGGTGCTCCGCGGCGGTCGCCACGTACCACGTCGATCCCTCCGCCGCGGCCGGCGGCGACGGGAGCCTCGCGCGGCCGTTCGACTCCTGGGACGACGTGGCCTTCGCGCCCGGCGGCACCTACCTGCAGCGGCGCGGGACCACGTTCACCGGCCGGATCCGGATCCTGACGAGCGGCGCGCCCGGCGCGTGGATCACCCTCGGCGCCTACGGCACCGGCGACAAGCCGGTGGTGCGGGCGGTCGACCAGCACGCCATCCTCGCGCAGTCCGCGAGCTACGTGCGGGTCCAGGACCTGCGGGTCACGACGGAGCGGGTGAGCGGGACGAGCGGCATGCACGGGATCGTCTGGTCGCGCGGCGACCGGAGCTCGAACGTCCTCATCGAGCGGTGCGACGTCGGCCCCACGGCCGGCGCCGGCATGCTGCTCACGGCGATCGACGGCGTGGTCGTGCGCGGCTGCACGCTCCACGACGGAGGGACCGCGCGCCTCGGCGAGAGCGCCGACAACCTCCACTTCGAGAACTGCCACGACTTCCTCGCCGAGCGGAACGCCTCGTGGGACTGCCGCGAGGGCTCCACGTACGACGCCTCCGACTCGCCCGCGGACCCGGCGGTCGGGGAGGACTTCACCCGCGGCGTCTTCCGGTACAACGTCGCCCGGGGCGAGACGCACGCGGCGCACTTCAAGATGTCGGGGCAGCACGAACGGTCCTTCGTCGGCCTGCACCACAACGTGGTCTACGGCTGGGCCGACAACTACGCGTTCACGCTCCAGGAGCACCTCCGCGGCGTCATGATCGGGAACGTCGTCCACGACCACCGCGCCGCCTTCATGATCGACACCGATCGGACGGACGTGATCCTGGCGAACAACGTCGCCCATACCGTCGGGACGGCGATCCTGATCGGCCAGTACGGGGCGTGGCCCGGGACGAGCGACCACAACGTCTTCTTCGCGTGCAGCCAGATCGCCCGGGACTGGCGGGGCGGCACCACCACGACCTTCCCCACGCTGGCGGACTGGCGGGCCGCCCGCGGCGGCCGCGCCGATGTCCACAGCTCCACGGCCGATCCGCTGTTCGTCGACGCGGCCGCGCGTGACTACCGCCTCGGCCCCGGATCGCCCGCCATCGACGCCGGCGCGGCGTTCGCCGACCCGGAGCTGCAGTACGCCCTTCGCCCCGACGCGAGCGACCCGCTCCTCGCCGCGACCGAGCGCCAGGACGGTCTCGGGGCCGGCTGGGAGATCGGAGCCTTCGTGTACCTGCCCTGAGCGGCGCGGCTACTCACTGCGCCGCGCGCGATCGATCCCGCCGGCCCGCGGCGCGGCCGCGGGCCTCGCCCTCGAACGCGACCGGGCGCTCGCGGGAGCCGGGCAGCGAGAGGACCTTGCCGAGGGAGCCGAGCCGCCCCGCGCTCCGGAGCTGCACCGTGCCGCTCAGCGCCGCGGTGAGCTCGAGGTCCAGGACGTCGTCCCGGACGCGGCCGCGGCCCGTGACCACCCGCGCCTCCGCCTGTCCCTGGGTCGTCTCGCCCGAGAGGTCGACGGGGCACCGCTGTCCGGGCGCGATCGTGAACACCCCGGCGCGGTCGAGCGTGGCGTCGAGCTCGCAGCGCGCCCCGACGACGGCGAGGCGGACCCGCACCGCCCCGGGGGCGGCGCCGGGCAGGAGGGTCACGTCCGCGTGCACCTCGTCGTCCTGGGGCGGGAACGGCCGCGCGTCGAGCCAGGCGCGACCGTGCAGGCGGTACGTCCCCAGGAGCGCCTCCGCGCCGTCGCCCGCCTCTGCAGAGGCGGGGACGGAGCTCGCGAGGACGGCGGCCAGGGGCAGCGCGACGCGCGCGAGGCGTGAGCCGGAGCAGGGTCGCGGGCGGACCATCCCGGTTCGATAGCACCGGCAGGTGCAGCGCGGGTGGCCCTTTCGTGCGCGGGCCGGCGGGACCGCGAGGGGCACGATCCCCGGCAGGGCTCAGGCGCCGGATCGGCCGGGGCCGTCCAGGGTCTGCGCCGTGCGCGCTGCCCAGGGTCGCCGCGCGGCGAGCGCGGAGATCGCGAGGCTCGCGGCGAGGCCGATCCCGAACGCGGGGGCGAGCCCGAGCGGGACCAGGCCGAAGGCGAGCGCCGTCAGGAACGAGACGAACCCCTGGAGCCCGAGCAGGAACCCGCGGAGCGTGCCCGCGAGGTGCTCCGGGCCGTCCGCGAGGTGCGTCCCGATCACGACCACGCTCGACGCCACGGGGAAGGGCGTGAGGAGCCCGCTCCAGGTCGGCCCGAGCCGGTCCGCGAGCGCGGTCAGGCCGACGACGAGCCCCGCCGCGGCGAGCATCCGGAGCGCGAGCTCGAGGAGCGGATGGTGCCGGAGCGGCGCGTGCCCGTCGGCCGGGATCTCCGGCACGAGGAGCAGGCCCGCGAGGAGCGCGCCGGCGCCGGCGAGCGGCGCGGCCCAGGCCGGGACGTGCCAGGGCCGGAGGAGCGCCGCGGCGGCGAGGAACGCCGCCCAGCCGCCCGCGAGGCAGAGCGGCGCCGCGAGGCGGCGCGGGAGGCGGACCGCGCGGGCGAGGTGGGCGTGCGCGAGGCAGAAGACCGTGAGCGGGACGAGCCCGACGAGCGTGGACCGCGCGGCCGCGGCGCCGAACGCGGCGCCCTGCTCGAGCGTGAAGAAGAGGAGCGTCGGGCCGGCCACGATCGGGAGCGCCGCCGCGAGGCCGCCCGCGCGCGGGCCGAACCGGCGCGCCACGAGCGAGGCGGCGCCGACGAGGGTCGGGGCGAGGAGGAGCTTCAGCAGGAGGATCAATCGAGGCCCCGCTGATACAGCTCCTCCTCGTCCAGCCCGAGGAAGTGCCCCACCTCGTGGACGAGCGTGATCCGGATCTCCTCGACGAGCTCCTCCTTGCTGCGCGCGAACCGCTCGAGGTTGCGCTGGTAGAGCACGATCGACGACGGGAAGTGGCTCCACGGGTCCATGGAGGACTTCTGCCCCCACGGCGCGCCGCGGAACAGGCCGAGGCTGCCGGGCGAGAGCGGCGGATCGCCGCCCTGGAGGTCCGCCACCGCCGGCAGGTCCTCCACGGAGATGGCGACGTTCGCGAGGTACTCGCGGACCGGCTCGGGGAGCGCCGCGAGCGCGGCCTCGACCGCGGCCTCGAACTCCGCCGCCGCGAGCCGCACCGGCGGCGGGAAGTCCTCGGGCGCGAGCGCGCGGGCGCGCGCGAACCGGCGGCGGGCCTCGTCGTCCTCGCCGCGCCGCTCGGCCACGAGCCCGAGCGCGTGGACGATCTGCGGATCGTCCGGCGCGGCCGCCTCGGCGGCGAGCAGCGCCGTCTCGGCCTCCTCGAACCGGCAGAGCTCGTAGAGCGCGAGCCCCTTCTCGAGGAGCACCTCCGGATCGCCAGGAGCCGCGCGCTCGGCCTGCGCGACCGCCGCCAGCGCCTCGCGCGCGTGGCCGCCGGCGGCGAGGGCGCGCGCCTCCACGAGGCGGAGCGCGATCTCGAGCTCGCCGTCCCCCGCGCGCGCCGCGAGCTTCGCGCCGCGCCGTGCGAGCGCGAGCCCCTCGTCCAGATCGGCGTGATCCTGCGCGCCGTCGGGCAGACCCTCGACGAGGAACCGTGCGGCGCCCAGGAGGAGCTCGGGGTCGTCCTTGCCGACGGAGAGCGCCCGCGCGTAGGCGAGCCGGGCGTCCTCGGTCCGGCCGAGCTCCTCGAGCGCCGCGGCGCGGTAGTGCAGCGCCGCGGAGGAGCGGGGGTCGGCAGCGGCGGCCTCCTCGGCCCGGGCGAGCGCGTCCTCGGGCCGGCCCTCCTCGAGCGCCGTGCCTGCGGCCTCGAGCAACCGCTCGATCCGGCTCGCCCCGGTCGGTCCGCCGCCGTCCTCCCTCGGTTCCACGTCCGCCTCCCATTCGGGGGTTCGGGACGGCCGTCCCGTCCCGCGACCCGACCTCGCTTGACCGCCCACCTCGGACGGTTACATTAGCGCTCGCTCCGGGCGACTGCCAAGCAAAGTCGCCGCTCAACCCAGGGATTTCACGAACCTTTCTCGAACAAGGAGTCTCGGCATGCCGGCCAAGGAGATCGCATTTCACCAGCCTGCCCGCGAGGCCATCCTGCGCGGCGTCCAGACGCTCGCGGAGGCCGTCGCGGTGACGCTCGGGCCCAAGGGCCGCAACGTCGTCATCGAGAAGAGCTTCGGCTCGCCGACGGTCACGAAGGACGGCGTCACCGTGGCGAAGGAGATCGAGGTCGAGGCGCGCTTCGAGAACATGGGCGCGCAGATGGTCCGCGAGGTCGCCTCCCGCACCTCCGACAAGGCCGGCGACGGCACGACCACCGCGACGGTGCTCGCCCGCTCGATCTTCGAGGAGGGCCTCAAGCTCGTCGCCGCGGGCAACAACCCGATGGATCTCAAGCGGGGCATCGACAAGGCGGTCGAGGTCGTGGTCGCCGAGCTGAAGAAGCAGTCGAAGCCGACGCAGGGCAAGAAGGAGATCGCGCAGGTCGGCACCATCTCCGCGAACGGCGACGAGACCATCGGCAACATCATCGCCGAGGCGATGGAGAAGGTCGGCAAGGAGGGCGTCATCACGGTCGAGGAGGCGAAGGGGCTCGAGACCACGCTCGAGGTGGTCGAGGGCATGCAGTTCGACCGCGGCTACGTCTCGCCGTACTTCGTCACCAACGCCGACCGGATGGAGGCGGTCCTCGAGGATCCCTACATCCTCATCACCGAGAAGAAGATCTCGGCCATGGCCGACCTCATCCCCGTGCTCGAGCAGGTCGCGCGCGCGGGCAAGCCGCTGCTCATCCTCGCCGAGGACGTCGAGGGCGAGGCCCTCGCGACGCTCGTCGTGAACAAGCTCCGCGGCACGCTCCACGTCTGCGCCGTGAAGGCGCCGGGCTTCGGCGATCGCCGCAAGGAGATGCTGAAGGACATCGCCGTCCTCACCGGCGGCAACGTCGTCGCGGAGGAGCTCGGCATCAAGCTCGAGCAGCTCACGCTCAAGGACCTCGGCCGCGCCAAGCGGATCACGGTGGACAAGGACAACACCACCATCGTGGACGGCGAGGGCAAGAAGGCCGACATCGAGGGGCGCATCAAGCAGATCCGTGCGCAGATCGAGGAGACGACGAGCGACTACGATCGCGAGAAGCTGCAGGAGCGCCTGGCGAAGCTCGCCGGCGGCGTCGCCGTGATCCAGGTCGGCGCGGCCACCGAGACCGAGATGAAGGAGAAGAAGGCCCGGGTCGAGGA
>Ga0196976_1000312_pt1 | contig 32098 bp, 23 predicted proteins | sample S3v_513CmetaG_FD_148644 | JGI IMG/M metagenome (GOLD analysis project Ga0196976, IMG submission 148644) | Soil microbial communities from Anza Borrego desert, Southern California, United States - S3+v_5-13C | ecosystem: Environmental > Terrestrial > Soil > Desert | place: USA: California... | reverse complement strand
TCTCCTGATCACCGCAGTGGTGCAGGCGGTTATGACGGGCGTGGTGCTCGGTTGCGTGGTGAGGTCGCGGAGAGCTGCTTGAAACGCGTATTGCACGTCGTCGGGAAACTTGACCGAGGTGGTATCGAGACCTGGCTACTGGAGGTGCTGCGACACATCGATCCGAAGAAGTGTCGGATGGATTTCGTTGTACATACGTCCGAGCCGGGAGCGTATGACGGGGAAGTGCGGGGGCTGGGAGGGAAAATCTTTCCGTGCCTGTCGCCTTCCAGCCCCATTCACTACGCGCGAAACTTCTTTGAGATTTTGAACAGCAATGGCCCTTACGACGTGGTGCATAGCCATGTGCACCACTTCAGCGGTTACGTCCTGATGCTGGCGGCATTACACGGAGTGAGGACACGGGTCGCGCAAAGTCACACAGGCCGGCTGGAATCGAGCCGTGGTTGGGGAAGACGGATGTATCTCGCCCTCATGCGGCAACTGATCGGTAAGTGCTCAACGACTGGAGTCGCTGTGAGCGAACTGGCAGGGGATTCGCTCTTTCCCGGTTGGAGGGGAGACAGGCGATGGCAGATCTGTCCTTGCGGAATCGACCTAAAGCGTTTTGAAGTTGAGGTCGACCCAGCCGGCATTCGGGCCGAGCTAGGAATACCACGAGGCGCGAAGGTAGTTGGGCATGTGGGCCGATTTGCGGATGTGAAGAACCACGATTTCATCGTGAAAGTTGCCGCCGAGCTGCTTCAAACCGAAGCAATGGCAGCGTTCCTGTTGGTAGGTGATGGCCCCAGGCGTTCGACGATCGAGGAGGAAGTAGCCCGGCGAGGCATATCGGACCGCTTCGTGTTCACCGGAGTTCGTGATGACGTACCCGCTTTGCTCAAGGGCGCGATGGACGCTTTTCTCTTCCCGTCGAAGTACGAAGGACTGCCGGTCGGACTCATGGAGGCGCAGGTAGCAGGCTTGCCGTGCGTGGCGTCAGATGCGATATCCGCAGAGGCGGAGTTCGTGAAAGGGAACGTGCATTGGCTGTCGCTGAATGCCGGTCCGAAGCGCTGGGCTGCCGCGTTGAAGGAGCGGCTCGATTGCTGCGAGAAGAGGATGCTGCCCGATGGGATTCGTGAGCAGATATCGATCGAAGGTACCGTAGAGAGATTGAGCGGAATCTATGGCTTCTGAACACGACCGCGGCTGTGCCACCTGTACGGAGGTGAGTGCCGGGGGGAACCAGAATCTCGTCAGCAGTTCTCAGTGGGATGGCAATTGGGAGAAACTGCGAGCGCCGCGTCCGCTGAGGCCGTGGCGCAGCTATCTCAGCTGGAGATTCGCTCAGGTGTTTAGAGCGCACATCGAGTCCGGGGACCGAGTTCTCGAGGTGGGCTGCGGCGGTTCAAAGTGGTTGCCCTATCTCGCAAATCAGTTAGGAGCTGAAGTCTGGGGCATCGATTTTTCTGTGCAGGGGACGAGTTCTGCGCGGGCTGCACTGAACGCAGCGGGCGCAGACGGGAACATCGTGCTTGGTGATCTCTTCACGACGACTGAGGTGCCGTTGGGATACTTCGATGTGGTCTGGTCCGGGGGCTTTATCGAGCACTTCACGGATTCCGTGGGAACCATCCGTCGTATGGCCGAGTTCGTGAAGCCCGGTGGATTGATGATCACCGAGGTGCCCAACATGAAAGGCACCATCGGCCACATGTACCGGATAATCGACCCGGAATTCCTCGTGCAGCACGTACCGCTATCTCCGGAGGAGCTGGACGAAATCCATAGGGGTGCGGGCCTGAAGCCGATCGCACCAGCGTCGTACTTCGGAAGTCTCTCACTTGCCGTTGTGAACTACAGCAAGCTGTTTGGAGGACACAGGCGGGCGCTTGCGGTCTTCATGCGCGTGCTGGATGCTGCGCAGACGATGGTGACGCTGCCGTTGTGGGCCTCACGAACATCGATCGAGACCGCTGCGATGTCACCGTACGTATTGGGCGTCTACAGGCGTCCGGGCCAGACTTAATGCTCAGGTTCACAACAAAAGGCTGGCGCATCTCGTGGGAACGAACGCGACAGCGAAATAAGAAGAGCATCAATGATGCATTCGACTTCATCGTCGCCGCGTGTGTCTCGACGGTAATGCTCTGCGGGTGGCTATTGACGTCAGAGATTTTGCTGCACTGGTTTGTAGTTCCGGTGTTCGTCTGCGGCGTGTTGATCGGGGCGGATGGTGTGGCATGGGTGCGGCGCAGGCTTGACCTGTTCGATCCTGTGGGTCTTGTGGGCGCCTACGGATACTACTTCTTTTTTGTCGCGCCGCTGCTCACAGTGGCATGGAAGTACCATTCGCCATGGTTTCCGGAACCGCCAGACTGGCGGAACTGGATCGGGTGGATGGCCGTCATCAACTGCGCAGGACTGATCGTGTACCGGATTGCAAGAGCTTTCCTTCAGGAACGCGCTCCGGCGAAGACGTGGAAGCTGGATCGAGGCCGCCTCGTGAGAGCGATGATGGTCGCGCTGCCGATCTCGGTGGCGATGCAGATCTACATCTTCGTACGATTCGGTGGTATCTGGGGCTTCATGCAATCCTTCTCGCAGGGCAACCAAGCTTTTGAGGGCATGGGATGGCAATTCGTAATCGCGGACCCGCTGCCGTACCTGCTCGCGACGCTGGTCCTCGTTCGGTATCGACCTGCGCTTCGGCGGGCGCCGTGGATCATGATCGCCGGTTTCATTGTTGCCTTCTTCCTGCTTAAGCTGGTGTTTGGTGGACTTCGTGGCAGCCGCTCGAGCACCGTCTGGGGTCTGTTCTGGCTGCTGGGAGCCATACACTTCTGGATCAAGCCAGTTCCGCGGAAGATTGTTGTAGTCGGCGTGAGCTTTCTGCTGGCCTTCATGTTCGTTTACGGGTTTTACAAGGCGCAAGGAATTGAGGCGTTCGATACGCTCAGGAGCAGAGAGACGACGCAGGACGCCGCACTCAAGACAGGACGTACTCTAGACACCACGTTGCTGGCGGACATGGCTCGAACGGAGACGCAGGCGTACCTGCTGTACAGGCTTCAGAGTGTGCAACTCTACGACTACGTGCACGGTACCACTTACGCAAGCGCCTTCAGCATCTTCGTGCCGAAGAGCCTGCGGCCTGAATGGCTGCCTTCGAAGGTGCAGGCGGGAACGGACGCGCTATACGGACGGAACAGTTACAGGCCTTCCACGTTTGCTGCGTCGCGGGTTTACGGACTCGCAGGTGAAGCGATGTTGAACTTCGGGCCGTGGTTCGCGCCGGCAGCCTTCGTTTTTCTCGCCTATGCAGTCGTGAAGGTGCGCGCAGTCATGAACCTCCACCGCGACGATGTTCGACTGCTCATGTTGCCATTTCTGGTCAACGGATCGATGCTGATCGTCAGTTCCGACCTGGACAACCTAGTGGTGTTCCTCGTAATGACCGCTTTTGCCACTAGCATGGTGCTTGCGCTCTCGGTAGCGCCAGCTAGGACGTTCGCAAACTTCAGACGCAGGCGCGAGCTAGAGGCCACTGTCAACCTGCATCCACTTTCCCCGGACCCTCGCACGTGAAAATGAGTCTCTCCACATGCGCCTTGTAGTCAGCTTGGAGGCGCGTTTCTCCCTGACGCCGGACGGCAACGCGTGGACCGACACGAGCTTCTCGGAGTCGTTCTGGAGAAGATACCTCGACGTGTTTGACACAGTGCGAATAGTTGCTCGAGCGAAAGTGAAAGCAGTGGCGGGAGAAAAAGACCGTCTTGTGACCGGTGCTGGAGTGGAGTTCTTCGGAGTGCCGTACTACATCGGACCTTTCGAGTATTTGCGTAAGAGATGCGCGGTAAGAAAAGCGCTGCGGGAAGCGATAGGGGACGGGGACGCGGTGCTGATGCGAGTGCCGTCAAGGTTGGCGGATGACCTGGTTCCAAACCTGTGGGCATCCGGCAGACCTTATGGATTGGAAGTGGTGGCCGATCCGTATGAGGTGTTTTCTGCCGGGTCGGTGCGCCACCCGCTCCGGCCGCTCTTCAGATTAATAAGTACGCGCAACCTGCGGAAGCAATGTGCCCGCGCCACGGCCGTGAGCTACGTAACTCAGCACACCTTGCAGCGGCGGTATCCATCGGCCGAGCATCCGAAGCGGAACGGCGAGTTGAAAGCTAAGGACGAAGCCACTGATCCACATTCGTCGATCCGGGATTCGTACTTCTCCAGTGTCGAGTTGACTGACAAGGACTACGTAGCCGAGGCGCGCTTGTACGCAGATAGAAGAGCAGTGCCGTGCGTGGCATTCGTCGGGTCCGTCGAGCAGATGTACAAAGGAGCCGATGTCCTGCTGCGTGCGATTGCTTTCCTGCGGCAAGAGAGCTTCGCAGTGCGGAGCGTCTTCATCGGTGACGGCAAGCACCGCGCAGAACTGGAACAATTGGCCACCACACTCGGAGTATCCGATTCCGTGGAGTTTATGGGGCAGCTTCCGGCGGGCAGCGCGATACAGGAGCAACTCGAGAGCGCGGACCTCTTCATCATGCCATCACGAACCGAAGGCCTGCCGCGAGCCATGGTTGAGGCGATGGCGAGAGCACTGCCCTGCATCGGCAGCAATGTCGGGGGGATTCCGGAGCTGCTAGAGCCGGAGCACCTGTTTCCTGCGGGAGACGTTGTAGGGCTCGCGCAGAAGATGAAAGGGTTTCTGTCGGATACATCGGAGCTTAACCGCGCTTCCCGCCGGAACCTGCAACTGGCACAGCAATTCCGCTCGGAGGTTTTGCAGCCGAGGCGGAATCAATTCTATTCATTCCTGCGGCAGAGGACGGAAGAGTGGCTGAGGACACGGTGAGACGACGCAAGCTGCTTATTGCCGCTACAGTCGCGAAAACGCTGGAAGCGTTCCTGTTGCCCTATGCCGGATACTTTCGGAAGCAAGGATGGGAAGTAGACGCAGTTGCGGAAGGAGCGCGTAGCAGCGCTCTGTGCCTGCAAGCTTTTGACAACGTTTGGGAGGTTCCGTGGTCACGGAACCCACTCGCGATGGCGAACTGGCGCACACTGAAACAAATTCGGACAATCGTTGAAGACAGAGAGTACGACATCGTGCACGTGCACACGCCAATTGCCGGCTTTATCACGCGCATTGCCTCAAGGAGAGCGCGACGCGGGAAGACGCGCGTGGTGTACACGGCACACGGCTTCCACTTTTACCGAGGCGGGACGCCATGGCGCAATTTTGCGTTTCGTCAGGCAGAGAAGCTCGCGGCACGCTGGACGGACCGCCTGGTCGTGATCAACCGAGAAGATCATTCCGCTGCAATCCAGGCGCAGATCTCTGACGAGAGTGTGCTTCGCTACATGCCGGGCATAGGCGTTGATATCGGGCAGTATCGGAGTGCATTGGCGCCTTGTCCGCCTCTGCAATGTGGGACAGATAGGGCTAAAGGACCGATATTCCTGTGCATAGCCGAGTTCATCCCCAGGAAGAGGCACGCCGACCTGCTGCATGCGTTCGCGCGAATGCGCAACAAGACTGCAACACTCGTGCTTTGTGGTGATGGTCCTCTGCTGGAAAGCATGCGAGCGCTTGCGTCGACCTTGAACATCGCAGGCCGCACGCACTTCCTGGGATACAGGCGGGACGTTCCTGCGCTGCTTGCGGCGTGCAGTGCCGTGGTGCTGTGTTCAGAACAGGAGGGCCTTCCGAGATGCATCATGGAGGCCATGGCCGCCGCCCGTCCTGTGATCGGCACGGGCATAAGAGGCACCCTGGACCTGCTGGAGGACGGAGGCGGTCGATTGGTTCCGGTTGGCGGGATTGCGGAATTGGCCGACGCGCTGGACTGGGTCACGGAGTTTCCGGACGAGGCGCGGCGTGCTGCGGAGATGGGAGCGCAAGCGGTTGAGCGCTATGCCATCGGAGCGATTCTGCGGATGCACGAGGAACTTTATGGAGAACTCCTCGATGGGTGAGTGCAGATGCGCCGGGTTCCCCGCGGCGCTGAAACGCCTTATCGATGTAGTGCTCGCGGGTGCAGCGAGCGTCGCGCTAATGCCGGTGATCGCTTCGGTGGCGCTGGTGAGCCGTGTAACTATGGGTGCCCCCGTGCTATTCAGGCAGGTTCGTCCGGGAAAATACGGGCGTCCGTTCACGCTTCTTAAGTTTAGAACCATGGCTGACGTTAGGGATGCGAACGGAGTACTGCTGCCGGACGACGAGCGGATGACCAGAGTGGGTCGCGTGATACGCGCCACGAGTCTGGATGAGCTGCCGCAGTTATGGAATGTGCTGCGAGGAGACATGAGTTTGGTCGGCCCGCGACCGCTGCTCATGCAGTACTTGACTCGTTACACACCCGAACAGGCCCGGCGGCACGAAGTACTCCCGGGAGTGACAGGTTGGGCGCAAGTCAATGGGCGGAATGCTCTGAACTGGGATGAAAAGTTCGCGCTTGATGTGTGGTATGCAGACCACTGGTCGCTCTGGCTTGACGCGCGAATCATGTTGAAGACGCTCTGGGGCGTGGTAACGCGCAAGGGAATCTCGAACGGGCGACACGCGACGATGCCGGAGTTTGTTGGTTCGACGGAAAGGACCACGAAGTGATTGGACGCATTGTGGTGGTGGGCGCAGGTGGACAGGCGCGCGAAACAAAGTTGCTAATCCGAGACCTGGCGCGCTCGGGCGGGGAATGCGAGTTTCGAGGATACGTAGTCAGCGACGTGAATGCGCTGGGCAACCATGACAGTCGCGATGAAGTGCTTGGCGACCTTAGCTGGCTCCACAGCTACCCGGAAGAATATGATGCGGTCGCGATCGGGATTGGAACGCCGCAAGTGAGGCTGAGAATCTCAGAAGAAATTCGCAGAACGATCCCGGGAGTTCGGTTTCCGGCGCTGGTGCATCCGAGAGCACACTTCGATTTTGAAAGCTTCCGGATTGGAGAGGGAGCGCTGGTGTGCGCGGGGGTGCTCGGAACCGTCAACATCGTCGTGGAGCCGTTTGCTTTGTGCAATTTCTCGTGCACGGTAGGGCACGAATCGGTGATCGGTCGCGGGAGCGTCTTGAATCCCGGCGCGAATATTTCCGGAGGAGTAACGATCGGTGCAGGTGTGCTGGTCGGCACCGGTGCACAGATCCTGCAATACCGGACGGTCGGTGATTACGCCACCATCGGCGCTGGCGCAGTGGTAACGAAGGATGTCGAAAGCGGAGCAACGGTGGTAGGCATTCCGGCGAGAGCAGTGGAGAAGTAGGCAAAGATGACCCGGAATGCAGCTGTTTACGAAGCTCTGAGACAGTACTCGGGAGCACCGTGGCCGTACTTCGACGAAGACGAGATTGAAGCGGCGCTCCGCGTGCTGCGGTCGGGGAAGGTGAACTACTGGACCGGCGAGGAAGGGCGGCAGTTCGAACGCGAGTTCGCCGAGTTCACAGGTTGCAAGCATGCAATCGCGCTGTCGAATGGCACAGTTGCGCTTGAGCTTGCTCTTCGGGTGCTGGGAGTTGGCCCCGGTGATGAGGTGATCACGACGGCGCGGACGTTCATCGCATCGGCGAGTTGTGCGGCTGTGCTGGGAGGGCGTCCCGTTGCAGCGGATGTGGATCGCGAGAGCCAGAACCTCACCGCGGAGACAATCAGGCAGAAGATCTCGTTGAGAACCAAGGCGATCGTGGCTGTGCATCTGGCAGGATGGCCGTGCGACATGGACGCGATCCTGGAACTGGCACGCGAGCATGGGATTGCAGTAGTGGAAGATTGCGCACAGGCGCACGGAGCCACGTACAAGGGAAGGCCCGTCGGTTCGATCGGCGACGTAGGCGCGTTCTCTTTCTGCCAGGACAAGATCATGACTACGTCGGGAGAAGGCGGCATGCTGACGACGAACGATGGCCGATTGTGGCGGAATGCGTGGAGTTACAAGGACCACGGCAAAAGCTACGACGCCGTGTACAACCGCGAGCACGCGCCGGGATATCGGTGGCTGCACGAGTCGTTCGGGACGAACATGCGAATGACCGAAGTCCAGGCGGCGATAGGACGCCTGGCTTTGAAGAAAGTGCCGAGGTGGGTTGCGACCAGGAGGCAGTACGCTTCGATTCTGAACGAAAGGTTAGCGGCGCTTCCAGGACTCAGGGTGACCGTGCCGCCTGAGGGATTTGGGCATTCTTATTACAAGTACTACGCGTTCGTTCAGCCTGAACTGTTAAATGCCGGTTGGACGCGCGATCGAATCATGCTGGAGATCAACGCGCGCGGCATACCGTGTTTCGCCGGAACTTGCTCCGAGATCTATCTGGAAAGCGCGTTCCCAAGCGAGCTGCGTCCGAGCGAGCGCTTGCCGATAGCCCGCGAGCTGGGCGAAAGAAGCCTGATGTTCCTGTTGCACCCTACGCTGACGGAAGGCGATATCGAACTTACGGCTAGCGTCATTGAATATGTGTTGACAGAAGCAACTGCATAACTCCGTTCAAAGCTCGAACCCCATTCTGCCCCGCGACATAGATCCAAAGCTACATGCTGCTTAAACGCCGGTCGTACTTCATTTCCGCCCTTCAGGCCGTGCTGATCGTGTTTTCACTACAGGCGGCATGGCTGCTGCGCTTTGATTTCGGGTTCCCGCACCCGGAAATCGTAGTACGTAGCGCTCCGCTGCTGGTGCTCATGCGAATCGCAGCACTAAGCCGATTCAATCTGCTGCACGGGTACTGGAGGTATACGGGTACAGGGGACGCGGTAAACGTAGCGAAAGCGGTGCTACTGGGGAGTGTCGGCTTCATCGGCGTGGAGCGCTACCTGCTGGGAGTGCATGCGTTTCCGAGGTCGGTCTACGTCATCGAGGCGGTGTTCAGTTTCCTTCTACTTGGGGGCGCGCGCTTCGCATCGCGTTCGCTGATGTCGGAACTCATCGGAGGACATGGGCGCATCCCAGGCAAGCGAGCGATCGTCATCGGCGCGGGACATGCTGCCCAGTTACTCATCCGCGAGATGCCGACCATGGGGTACGTTCCGGTTGCATGCGTGGATGATGACCCCTACAAGGCAGGCGCCGACGTTCGTGGCGTTCGCGTCGCAGGCAAGATCGAAGAGCTGGCTGCGGTAGTGCGGGCGTACAACGCCGAGGAACTGTTCATTGCTATCCCGTCTGCATCCACGGAGCAGATTCAGCGGATCGTGCAATGCTGTCTGGCCACAGACGTTCGGTTCCGCACGGTCCCAAAGCTGGAAGAGATTCTGGCGGGCAAGTCGGTTTCCGCTGTGCAGGAGATTCGGCTTGAGGACCTGCTCGGCCGCGAGCCTGTAAGAGTTGATATAGAGCCGGTAAAACGTCATCTTCAGAATAAGGTAGTACTGGTCACTGGCGCGGCGGGGTCGATCGGTTCGGAATTGTGCAGACAGATCGCTGCTTACGGACCGCGGCGGTTGATATGCGTCGATCAGGCTGAGACACCGCTGTTCTATATCGATGGCGAACTGCGGGCGAAGGCGAAGGGGAGCGTAGCGTCCTATGTGGCCGATGTCACCAATGTAAGCTCCATGCGCCGCATATTGCAGGACGAAGAAGCAGAGATCATCTTCCACGCGGCGGCGTACAAGCACGTTCCACTGATGGAGCAGAACGTACGCGAAGCGCTACGGAACAATGTGTTCGCGCTTGGCGATCTGGCGGACGCTGCCGAGGCGTGCGGCTGCGAGGAGTTCGTACTCATATCGTCCGATAAAGCGGTGAACCCGACGAGCTTCATGGGATGTACGAAGCGGGTCGGCGAATTGATTCTTGCGGCGCGTTCGAGTCGCGGGATGCGATGTACGTCGGTACGTTTCGGGAACGTGCTTGGCTCCCAGGGGAGCGTGGTGCCGATCTTCCAGCAGCAGATACGGCAAGGGCGAGTGCAGGTGACGCATCCCGAAATTACGCGCTTCTTCATGACGATCCCGGAGGCCGTGTCGCTGGTACTGCAAGCGGCGACGGTCGGAAGCCACGGAGATGTGCTGGTGCTCGACATGGGAGAACCGATCAAAATCCTGGATCTGGCGCGCACACTAGTTCGACTGCACGGCAAGACAGAGGATGAAGTAGAGATCACATTCACGGGGCTGCGCCCGGGCGAAAAGCTCTTCGAGGAACTCTGGTACGACGATGAAGCTAAATCCAAAACAGTGAATCCAAAGGTGAACCGCGCCCGAGGCCCTTCGGTGAACGCAGAGGAACTCGAGAGGGACTTGCAGGAACTGGCGGCGCTTGCGACCGATGGCACCGAGATGTCGATTCGCGAAAAGATGCGAGACATCGTTCCACAGTACCAGTACCACCAACCGGAATTCGACCAGAGTGGGCGTTCGCAAGAGGCGATCGGCCCCACACCTGTGCACGCGACCGCAGGTGCGATCGACTGAATCTCAGACTAAATGAGGACGGTGTGAAGCATCCTTCACGCTGGGTGTCTTTGAAGCTGCAATTTAGAAACGAAGAAGGGAATCGCCAGGTCTATTAACCACTTGGCGGGAGAGGAACAATCGAACAATGTTGAAGGACTGTTTCGGAAAAGCGGTCGTACTGGTAGTCATCTGCTGTCTTACAACCTCCATGGTGGGTGCCGATATCAATTCTGCAATGGTGTCCGGCGGATCGGGCGTCACTGTGAACGGCAAAGCCGCAGTAGGGAACTTCACAATCGTGCCCGGAGACAAACTCGCGAACACCGGCGAGTCGAACGTGAAGATCGTCAAAGAAGGCCTGGCAATCGAAGTTGGTCCCCAGAGCGTGGTTTCGTACGACCCCCGGAGGTTGAACGTGACCTCAGGATCGGTCGCTGTCAGCACGAAGAACGCTTTCAAAGCAACGTCCAAGGACATCGTTGTGGAGACCACGGGAAAGAACGCGCGATTCATCATCTCCGAGACCCAAAACAAGCGAGTAATCGCGGCGGTGCGCAGCTTTGTTCGCGTAACGGACGGCACCAGCACGTACGAACTCCCAGAGGGAAGAGCACTGGTGCAGGACCGCACGCCGGAGCCGGCGACGAAGGGAGACGTTGGGAACGGCGGGAAGAAGGACGACAAGCCAAACAAAGGGAAGTCGGCACGCGGAAAGTCGCTTCCTGGCTGGGTGGAAGTCGCAATTGTTGGCGGAGTGGCCGGTGGAATTTTAGGCGGTTTTGCAGCCGCCGGAGTGTTCGAGGAGAGCAAGATGCCCTCGTCCCCAGCTATTCCGTAGTTTAATCGAGTTGTTCAGGAGCAAGCCAAGCCCCGCCCCAACGGCGGGGTTTCGTGTTCTAAGGTGCTCGCAGCGCTGGGCTGCGTGTGCCTACTAGGGTGTAGATTCGGGCGCTCTCAGAGTTTTGCTCGGGCGACCGAACGGCTGCAGCAACATACGATTGCGGCAGTATGCGCCTTTCCGTCTGTTTCTGCCTTCTGTTGATGCTTGCTGCGTGCGGGGGAGGTTTGGTTGAGCAAGCCGCTACGCAGCTTGAGCCGGTACCGGCCGGGCAATTCCAGAACCCACTTCGGATCTCGGTTCCGGATGGTAGTTACGCGGAAAGCTGTCCTGATCCGTCGGTCATCCGTGGACAGTCGGCTGGGGACGAATACTGGTATTTGTATTGCACGAGCGAGCGATTCAAGGACCACGCACCGGTGCACCTGCTTCCGATCTCACGCTCGAAGGACTTGGTGAACTGGACCTACATGGGCGACGTGTTCGAGAGCATGCCCCCCTGGATGGCAAGCGATGGGGGCTTGTGGGCGCCGGACATCCAATATTTTAACGGCAAGTACTACCTCTACTACTCTGCCTGGAACACACGTGCGGGCGGTTCGGCCATTTATGTTGCGACCAGCGACACTCCTACTGGGCCGTGGACGGCATACCCTTCGCCGGTCGTGGAGCCTAGCCTGTCCGAGTGCTGCAGGGGCGGCTATCGATGGACGATCGACTCCTACATCGTTCAGGACGGGGAGCGCAGATACATCTTCTTTGGAAGCTTCAATGGAGGTTTGTCGGCGCGCGTACTCTCGCCCGATGGATTGAGTTCGAGCAAGGAAACTGAAGTTCAGATTTCCCTGCCGGACCGTTACGAGGCGTCCTATGTGACTAAACGCGACGGGTACTACTACCTGTTCGTGTCGGCGGGAGACTGCTGCATGGGAGCACTGAGCGGATACCAGGTGTTCGCGGGCCGTTCGCTGTCCCCGCTGGGGCCGTACCTGGACAAGGACGGCGATTCGCTTCTGGACGTTCGTGTCGGCGGCACGCCAGTGCTGACCACCAACGGTAATCGATGGGTGGGACCCGGTCACAATGCAGTGCTTACGGATGCAGCCGGACAAGATTGGATGATTTATCACGCCATTGATGTGGACAAGCCGTACTTCGCGGGGAGTTGGACGCGACGACCTGTATTGATGGATCCAATCGACTGGGTAGATGGCTGGCCGCGCGTACGGGGCGGCGCGGGGCCGTCCCATTCATTGCAGCCTGCGCCGACGACAGACCCTGGCGCGCCAAATCAGCGCACGGTGAGCGTGCGAGGTCCGGAAGTCCCAGGCGAGATGCGGGCAAATCTTTCGGACGAGTTCACCGGCTCCGCATTGTCTGCCCAGTGGACCTGGCTGCGCAGGCCAGATGCATCCTCATACGACATCAGAGAAGGTGTCTTTCGATTCGCCTCACAGACGGGCTCGTTATACGTCGATCGATATGACGGCTCCGTGCTGCTGCAGCCAGAGCCCGCCGGCGAGTACATGGTAGAGGTGAAAGTCCGGACGGACGTTCCGCTGACGGGCAGGCACAACTTCGTTCAGAGCGGGATCGTGGTCTTCAAGGACGACAACAACTACGTGAAACTCGTGAACGTCGCGATCAACAACACGCGGCAGATCGAGTTCGGGAAGCAGGCGGGAACCAAGCCACCGGGCTCCTCAAGGTATGGCAGCACGTACGTGACATCTCCGAAGGACGAAACTTACCTGCGCATCGTGAAGCGCATGAACGCCGCTGGGGAGGAACTCTATACGGCCTACTCGAGCCGCGATGGCAAAGAATGGGAACGCGGCGGCACGTGGACGCATACGCTTGGTCCCGCCGCAAGGATAGGTCTTGTATCTATGGGCGGGACGGGATTCAACGCGTATTTCGACTATGTCAGAGTGTTTGAGCTAAGCAAGTAGTGCTCACGCTGCGCGCAGACGCTCCTGCTCTTCCGGAGCCTTTTCTTCGTGATACTCCATCTCGGTGTTCACGGCCCAGATGTTCGATTTGTCGACCCGTCCAGCCTTAATGTTGTCCACGGCTGTCATGGCCGTGAGCATGGAATGGTCCTGATTGTTGTACTTGTGCATACCGTTGCGGCCTACCAGGAACAGGTTCTCGTAGCTGTCAAGATATTCGCGAACTTCTTCGAAACGCTCGTAGGCGCCGAAGTATGCAGGGTAAGTCTTTGGCATCCGGATCACGGTATAGTCGAGCACGTCCTCTTGCCGGATGATTCCGATGCGCTCCAGTTCGCGCTTCGCGAGCGCAGCGGTCTCCTCGTCTGACATGCGCCAGAAGGGATCAGTGTCGTAGCAGAAGTATTCGACGCCGATCCAGACTGTGTTGGGATCGCGGACGAGATACGGACTCCAGTTGTTGAAGATCTGCAGGCGTCCCGCCGTGACGTCCGGCTCCTGGATGTAGATCCAGTTATCCTTCACATCGCCAGAATCCTTGCCCTTGTCCTTAACGACAAGTTTATTGACCAGCAATCCGACAGTGACGAAGTCGCGATACTGGAGGCCGTTGGCGATTTCGCGAATGTCAGCAGGAACGGGAGTCTGCAAGGCGTTCACCAACTCTTTGATTGGCATTGTGGAGAAGAAGTAGTCCCCGGTTAAACGATGCAGAAGGCCGTCGCGGTCGCGAGCCGAGATAGAGTGGATCCTGTCGCCTGAAGTGTGGATCTCCTCGACGCTCATCTCGGTAAGGATCTCGCCGTCCATCTCCCGAACTTTTTGCGCAACGATCTCCCACATCTGTCCGGGACCAAACTTTGGGTACATGAACTGCTCGATGAGCGACGTTTCCGTGTCCTTCTGGCGCACGTCACTGGAGCTCTTGAACATCTTCTTGAAAAGATGACTGACGGTCTTCAGGATCGAAAGCCCCTTAATGCGCTGTGCCCCCCACTCGGCGCTGATCTGGTCGCAAGGTACGCCCCAAACCTTCTCTGTATAGGACTTGAAAAACGTCTTGTAGAGTTCGCGTCCGAAGCGGCTGATGAAGAACTCCTCCAGGTTTTTAATGCGCTTTGGAGGGAAGATCATCGCGCGCATGTAGCTGACGCCAATCTTGAGAATCCGAATCAACCCGAGATTCCGCAGGGTGTCGATGCTGAACTGGATGGGGTACTCGAAAAACTTCCTCAGGAAGTAGATCCGCGACTTACGCTCGCGCAGGAGCATCACGGCGTCACCGTTACTGGTGGGAGCGTTGATGGAAATCGGGCGCTTCTGATTCTGATAGGTGATGACCTGGGTACCAGCATGCTGTCCGTTGCCGCTGCCATTCCCGATGCTGTTCGCCGCATGGAGCTGGATGCTGCCGGCACCATTACCGTTCCCGTTCTCGTGCGAGTGGCCGCGGCCCATCATCGAGTCCAGCGGCATGTGCTGCAACCACCAGTCCATGACGCGATCGCTCTTTGAGAAGAACCGATGGCCGCCGATATCGATACGATTGCCTTTGTATTCGACTGTGCGAGAAATCCCACCCATGTACGTGCTCTTCTCGATCACTATTGGCTGCACGTCTGTGCGGGTGAGCAGTTCAAAGGCTGCGGTCAGGCCTGCGGGTCCTGCACCTATGATGATCGCTTTCCTGGTTTTGTGAGCGTTCTTTACTGGATTCATTTGGGTTCGTTGTGTCGTGAGTTGCTTTTCAGTTTTATTCTCGAATCTTCAAGTCTTGCGATCGGCTGGCGATAATGCCCTCGCCAGCTTCGTAAACAAAGATAGAACCGTGCGATAGCGGGAAGAAGATCCAAAGATCTCCGCTTGCGCTGTTGATGGGCAGTTGACGAAACGGTACTGCGTCTTCCGCAAGCTTCCTCTGAAGCCAGTCATCGCGGGTTCCAACTAAGTAGTAGTGCGACGCGTGTGCCTTCTGAACCGTCTCCAGCGGAACGATTTTGAGGGGCAGATGGTCGCGCCCTGCCCAAAGGTTCTGTTCTGGTGAGTCTTCACCTTTGTGCTTGCGGACAGCTGCGACGTCGAAAGGAAACAACATCCTTGACGTGATTTCTTTCGGCGCATAGTGCTGCAACGGCAAGGCCAGAAGTGAGTCGGATACCAGAAGCGTGCCGCTGGTAGGCAATGTGCGAATGACGCGCTCGAACGCTGCGTTCTCCAGGCGGAAATCGTTTCCATTTACGAGGCTCCTGGCGAACGCCCAACTAAAGCAGAGTCCCAGCAACACGAACGCTGATGCCGCATGCCTACCGAAGATTCGGAACGCAGCAACAGCGAACGCGATTGCGACGCCGTAGCAGAGCGGAACAACGAGTCGCGGGCTGATCATTCCAGCACGAGCGATTGCGACCGCATAGCCGAGCACGGGATAAAGAATAAGAGTGAGGACTGCGACGAACTCGCGGCGCGGCAGGACGGCAGGTGCGGTGCGTCCTTCTTTCGCGCGCTGGTAGAAGTAGATGACGACCGCTGCATTGAATACCGCGAGCACCAGCCAGCCGATCTCGCCCAGCGTGATAACGTAAGCTCTTTCCAGAAACTCCGGGGTCGGCTTATTCCACGCATACGGGCCGAAGTTGGCGATGGCGGCATTGATCAGTGGCAGGTATAGGAACAGGGGCAGCGCTCCAAAGGCGAGTGCAAGCCAGACGCGGAGTTCCACCTTGCGGCGTTCGGCTGTGCGTACCAACTCGCCGGCCGCGATGGGAAAGAATGCAAGGACGCAATAGTAGTTCGCGGAGAGTCCGGCCGCGAGGGTGAGGGCGAGAGAAATGGCAGCAAGGTGTCGCCGGCGGCCTTCAATCGCAGCGCGCCAAAGCACAAGGCTGAGCATGGCGAATGCGAGCATGAAGGCGTAGGAGCGGCTCTCGTAGGAATACGAGAACGCGTGTGTCGCCATGAAGAAGAAAACGCCGGTTGCCGCGTAGACGACAGGGACGCGCTTGCGGAGAAACAGAAACAGCGAAAGCACACCCACGAATGCCGCGAGTATTGCAGGAAGCCTTGCCGCAACCTCCCCTCCGCCGAAAATGCGCATGGACCACATAACAAGCACATGCGTTAGCGGAGGATTGGGGTCACTTGCACGCGCGAGGGCTTCCCAGATGCCGCTGAGGCTGTTGATCTTCGCGATGTAGTACGTAATAAGTTCGTCGAACCAGAAGTGCCGGAGCCAAGCGAGCGTAAAGACGGCAGCAACGTAGAAGACGGATATACCAGCAAACACGCGCCACGGGCGTTTATCAAACGCGAGGAATGCTCGGTTCCATTTTGATACTCGGAATTCCAGTGGTGCCCGATGTACTTGGGCAGGAGTCTCCAGGGTAGCCATTCGTGAAACGAGTTCCTCCGGGGGAGTTACGTTGCGGGCCGTGATCCATGCCCCAAAGGGACGCACCACAGACGAACGACTCCCGAGTACGGTGCCGCTCGCGTGGTTTTACGATGTGTGACGCCCGGAGTAGGTTTGCTACGGCGGATGTTATGAACGTGACGCACGGTTGAAAAGCGCGGCAACCCTGAGGCTAGTAAGGGGTTGTACGCCTACGCCTGGTAACTCTCCCGAGAGGCTGCGGACCTGTGATCATGCGGTTGTGTTAGCCGCACAGTGTGTCAAAACGAGGTGCTTACTGAGCAGCAGGATCAATCGCGCCCTGCATACCAGACAACAAAAGCGCCCCGATTGGGGCGCTTCAGATTTAGCGTTGAATCTAGAACATGCTCCAGAGGTACTGATTGTAAACATCGTGGTGGAACTGCACCTCGGGGCGCTTCACGATCGTCCCAAGCAGGCGGGGGCAGCGGTCGGCGGAGGCCTGCTTCAGGTCAGCGTAGCGATGCTTCACGTCCTCGCCGAGCAGGCTCGTCGTCCACTCCGATGCGCGGAAGTAGTCCAGTGCCGTGTAGATATTGTCCGGCAGGTAGCGCTCCGCCTGACGGAGATTTTTGATTGCAGCTGTTTGTCCTTCGAGGCCGCTCCTGAAGATGGAGTACATCACCATGTACGGATTTGCGTCGGGCCCGACAGAGCGGACTTCCACGCGAGCGCTCTTCTCGTTGCCGATGGGGATGCGCACCATGGAGCCGCGATCCACGGCGGACGCTTTGATCTGGTTTGGCGCTTCAAAGTGCGGATCGAGACGGCGATATGCATTGACGCTGGCGTTCAGCATCAGGCAGATGTCATTCGCGTGCGTCAGGATGCGGTCCACAAACTCCCACGCGCACTTGCTGAGGTTCTCTTCGCCCTTGGGATCCCAAAACAGATTTTTGCCGTTCTGGCTGATCGAAACGTTCGTGTGCATGCCATTGCCGTTTACGCCAACGACGGGCTTGGGCAGGAAGCTGGCAGTGAGCCCCATGCGTGTCGCGACCTGGCGACAGATGAGTTTGTAAAGCTGGATCTGATCGGCCGCCGTGACGACGTCGGAGTAGCTGTAGTTGATTTCGAACTGCGAAGGCGCGACTTCCGGGTGGTCCTTCTCGTTCTGAAAGCCCATCGCACGCTGAACTTCGGCGGTTGTGTCGATGAACGTACGCAGCGGATCACCGGGCAGCGAGTGATAGTAGCCGCCAGTGTTTACGTATTCGAACTTGTGCGTCTCGTGGTAGTGACGTTCGGCATCGGAGCCCTTGAAGAGGAATCCCTCAATTTCGTTAGCGGCGTTAAGCGTGTACCCGTGCGTTTCGAACATGTTCTGGGCAAAGTTCTTCACCACGCTTCGAATGTCGCCGGCATAAGGCGCTCCGCCCTTGTCGATCACATCGCCGAAGACGAGAACCTTGCCAGGGCCGAAAACGTCGGCTGGAGCCCAGTAGAATGCGGGCCAGTCGATTCCCAAACGGAGGTCGCTCTCGCGCTGTGCGGTAAACCCGCGGATAGAGGAGCCGTCGAAGGTGAGGTTGTCCCAGTTCTTGATGAGGAACTTCTTGTCGTAGTCCAGCATGTGGAGCCGGCCTTCGAGGTCACTGAAGAGGACGGTCACGGCCTTGATGCGCTTCTCGTCAGTGAGGTACTTGATCCGCTCCTCGCGGACCTTGTCGATGTGGACGCGGGTCCGGCGCTGTTCCTTCGCCTGAAGGTTCATCTCTTCGAGTTCGTCGTAAGGAATGGCCAAGAAGTTACGCAGTTCGGACATGGTTCTCCTCTAGGTGAATTGCGCCGTCAGTTGATTTGTGCCGTTGCTATGAAGAATACCGTATCAGCCGGGTTCTACTCTGAGCCAATAGAAATATGTGATTTGGGCTATCAACAACATTTATCTACAGAGCACCTGCCTTCGCAAAGCGGGTCAGGGGACACTGGTGCGGCGCTTTCCGACAACCTGAGCGTCGAGGTAGCATCAAAGTGTGTCTTTATCGAGCGTTCCGCGCCACTTATGTGGGCTGCGGCGCACGCCCGGCGACGTACTTGATTGAGAACTCGACCCCGAAAAGCTAAAGTGCATCTCACGTCTAGTAACTCTGCTGGGCTGTCTTTATTTCGATCATGACACTTCGCTCGACCCCGGGATGGTACAAAGACGCGATCATCTATGAAGTTCACGTTCGCGCGTTCTGTGACAGCGTAACGGACGGCATCGGCGACTTCGGCGGGCTGACGCAGAAACTCGACTACCTCGAAGACCTCGGGGTCACCGCCATCTGGCTGCTGCCGTTCTGCCCTTCGCCGCTCCGGGACGACGGCTACGACATTTCTGACTACGAGGATGTGCACCCCTCTTATGGGAGCTTAAAAGAGTTCCAGCGTTTCCTGCGCGAGGCGCACCGGCGGGGGCTGCACGTCATCACGGAATTGGTTCTGAACCACACGTCGGACCAGCATGCCTGGTTCCAGCGTTCCAGGAGGGCTGCCCCGGGTAGCCGCTGGCGCAACTATTACGTCTGGAGTGACTCGCCTGATCGCTATCGCGATGCGCGCATCATCTTCAAGGACTTCGAGAACTCCAACTGGACCTGGGACCCGGTTGCCAATGCTTATTACTGGCACCGTTTCTACTCGCATCAGCCTGACCTGAACTGGGAGAACGCCGAGGTGCGCGAGGCAATGTTCGGGGCGATGGACTTCTGGTTCGACCTGGGAGTGGATGGGCTGCGGCTCGACGCCGTGCCATACCTGTTTGAAAGGGAAGGCACCAATTGCGAGAACCTGCCGGAGACTCACGAGGCGCTGAAGCAACTGCGCGAGCACGTGGACAAGAAGTATCGGGACCGCATGTTACTGGCCGAGGCGAACCAGTGGCCGGAAGACGCCGTGGCATATTTCGGCAACGGCGACGAGTGCCATATGGCGTTTCACTTTCCGGTCATGCCACGTATGTTCATGTCACTGCGAATGGAGGACCGGTATCCCGTCACCGACATTCTGAAGGTGACACCCGCGATCCCGGAAAACTGCCAGTGGGCGCTGTTCCTGCGCAACCACGATGAACTGACCCTCGAGATGGTGACCGACGAGGAGCGGGACTACATGTACCGCACCTATGCGCATGACCGCTCGATGCGGATCAACCTTGGCATTCGCCGGCGCCTTGCGCCGCTGCTTGAGAATGACAGGCGCAAGATTGAACTTATGAACGGCCTGCTGTTTTCGCTTCCGGGTACACCGGTCGTCTATTACGGCGACGAAATTGGCATGGGGGACAACGTATATCTTGGCGATCGGAACGGCGTGCGCACACCGATGCAATGGAGCGCCGACCGGAACGCAGGTTTCTCGCGGGCTAATCCGCAGCGGCTCTACCTCCCGGTCAACATCGATCCGGAGTACCACTACGAAGCGGTGAACGTGGAGACGCAGCAGAACAATCCACATTCGCTGGTGTGGTGGATGAAGCGAATGATCGCGCAGCGGAAGCAGTTCCGCGCTTTCGGCCGTGGCACGCTCGAATTCCTTTATCCATCCAACCGGAAGGTGCTGGCGTTCGTACGCCAGTTCGAAGACGAGAAGATACTCGTGGTAGCGAATCTCTCGCGCTTCACGCAGGCAGCGGAGATCGACTTGTCAAAGCACGTGGGAACCGTGCCGGTAGAGGTGTTTGGTCGCAACCGCTTTCCTGCCGTGACGGACCAGCCGTATTTCCTGTCTCTGGGACCACATGCGTTCTACTGGTTCCATCTACAGCCGCGCGATACCTTCAACCAGGACGCCTTGGCCGTTTCTGCTGGAACGGAGAACTTTCCCACGATTACGGCTGAACCCGCGGAGGTCTTTTCAGCGAATACCCGGCAGGGAATCTGCCGCATACTTCCGCGATTGATGCAGTCGCGCGCCTGGTTTCTTTCGAAGAAGCGCACCATCCGGAACGTCACGATAGACGACGTTGTTCAAATTCCCAAGACGTCCTCCTACATTCTTTTCGTTGATGTGGAATTCAGTGACGGAGAACCGGACACGTACACGATACCAGTGGCATTGGCGCACGGAGAACGCGCAGAAGCGATCCTGCGAGAACGTCCCGAGCGCGTGCTGGCGAAACTGGATGGGCACAGTAAGGAACCAGCAGTGCTGTACGGAGCGACCTTCGCACGCGAGTTCAGCGAAGCACTGCTGACGGCGGTAGTGAGGCGGAGGCACTTCCGAGGAGAACGCGGCGAAGTGGTGGCTGGCCACACGCGGGCATTTCGCAAGGCCTGGAGAATGCTTCGGTCAAACCTCGAGCCAGTTCCGCAGGCCGCAGTGAACCACAATTCGCACGTCAATTACGGCGAAGATTTCGTGCTGAAGCTTTATCGCAAGATCGATTTCGGAGTGAATCCTGACCGGGAGATGCAGGAGTTTCTGACCGAGCAGACCGACTTTGCGCACGTTCCCCGTTCAATGGGATGGCTGGAATACAGACGCACTGTGGACGACACACAAATGGTTGCGACGCTGGGGACGCTGACTGCGTTTCTACGGAACGCAACAGATGGCTGGATGTACACCCTGGACCATCTCGGGCTTTTCTTCGAACGCGCGTTGGCTGTTTCGCCGGACGACGCACGGTTTCGGGAGTTGGCGGTTGCGGACCCGCTGACCTTGTCCTCACGCCCCGTGCCTCCGTTGATGGCTGAGCTGCTTGGCAATTACATGGATAAGGCACTGCTATTGGGCCGCCGCACTGCGGAACTCCACACTGCGCTCGCTAGCCGTCCAGACATCGGGGACTTTGCCCCGGAGCCATTCACCGAGTTTTATCGGCATAGCATTTATCACGGAATGGCCGCCGTTTTGAGCCGCGCACTTGAGGCGCTGCGATCTCGCCTGCATACGCTGACCGCAGTGGCCCAGGATGAAAGCCGCGCACTGCTGGAACGGGAGCCTGAGCTTCGCGCCTTGCTTCACTCCGTACGCGACACAAGAATTTCGGGCAGCCGCATTCGTCATCATGGCGACTATCATCTGGCGAATGTGCAGTTCACCGGCACGGACATCATGGTGACCAATTTTGAGGGCGACCCGAAACGGCCTATGAGCGAACGTAGGATCAAGCGCTCGCCATTGCGCGACGTCGCCAGCATGATGCGATCATTTCACTACGTAGCTCACGCGGTACTCTATGGGCACGTCCCGGGCATCATCCCGCCGGGGGACCCAACACACCTAGAGCGCTGGGCACAATATTGGTCATCGTGGGTGAGCGCCGTTTTCCTGTCGGGCTATCTGGAGCAGGTGGGCGAGGCGCGTTTCCTGCCGACATCACGCGAGCAGCGAAAAACACTGATCGATGCATACACGCTCGACAAGGCGTTGATAGAGGTGCAGTTCGAACTTGAGCATCGGCCAGAGTGGGTTCGCATACCGGTGCACGGCATCCTGGATCGCTTCGTATGAAATTCCCTCGCAGCAGCGGTATTCTCCTGCACCCGACGTCATTGCCTGGACCATACGGCATTGGCGACTTAGGGCCGGAGGCATACCGCTTCGCTGACTATCTGGACGGCGCGGGAATGAAAATCTGGCAAGTGCTACCGTTGAATCCGACCGGTTATGGAGACTCGCCCTATCAGTCGTTCTCAGCTTTTGCAGGCAATCCTCTGCTGATCAGTCCGGACACGCTCGCCGAGCGGGGCCTGCTCGACAAGGCCGATCTTCGCGAGCGCCCCTCGTTCGAGGAAGGCAAAGTCGATTTCCCGCAGGTTATCCCATACAAGTTCGGACTTCTGCGGAAGGCTTCTGCACGTTTCTTCCTGGATGCCTCCGCTGCCGACCAGAGTGCGTTTGAGGATTTCTGTGCGGCTCACTCAGCCTGGCTAGACGACTATGCGCTGTTTATCGCGGCGAAAGATGCGCATGATGGAGTTGTGTGGACGGACTGGCCGTCGGAATTGGCGTCGCGCGACACGGAGGGTCTGCGGCGCTGGCGCGACAAACTGGCTGACTCCATGGCGGAACGGAAGTTCTGGCAATTTGAATTCTTCCGCCAGTGGCACGCGCTGAAGAGCTACTGCAATGATCGAAATATCCGGGTGATGGGCGATATCTCCATCTACGTGGCGCATGACAGTGCCGATGTATGGGCGAACCGGGACTTGTTCTGGCTCAAGGAGCACGGTCGGCCATCGAAGGTGGCTGGAGTGCCTCCAGACTACTTCAGCGCGACTGGCCAACTCTGGGGAAATCCGATCTACCGTTGGGACCGCATGAGAGCTGACGGCTATCGATGGTGGATCGAACGCTTTCGAGCGTGTCTCCAGACGTTTGACTTCGTGCGCGTGGACCACTTCCGCGGATTCGAGGCGTACTGGGAGGTGAACGCTTCAGAAGCAACGGCAACGAACGGCCGCTGGATCAAAGGGCCCGGAGCGGACCTGTTCGAGTGCGTCACGGCCGCGCTGGGCGACCTGCCGATCGTGGCCGAAAACCTTGGCGTGATCACACCTGAGGTCGAGGCCATACGACACCAGTTCGGATATCCGGGGATGACGATCCTGCAATTCGCATTCAGCACCGATCCGCAGGCACCGACGTTCCGGCCCCACAACTACGTGCATCACCAGGTGGCCTATACCGGAGGACATGATAATGACACCATGGTCGGGTGGTGGCGCTCAGGCGTGGCGAAGAGTACGCGTTCAGAGGCAGACGTGCGCAAGGAGTCTGAAGACGCGCTGCGCTACTTCGGGCTGTCTCAAGAGGAGTTCGAGAGGGAAGTGAACTGGGTCTTTATTCGGCACGTGATGATGTCCGTGGCGGACACGGCACTCTTCCCGATGCAAGACGTGCTTGGCTTTGGAAGCGACGCCCGCATGAACGTACCCGGGACGCTGGGAGGAAACTGGAAATGGCGCATGACTTCGGGTGCGCTGCGAGAAGATGACCAACTGCGTCTGCGTAAATTCGCAGACATGTACGACCGCTGAGACTTCAGCTTAGGCATCACCACCGCAAAAATTGCTCCGCTATGTGTAATTTCGCCCGGCAGTGCCCCGAAGCACACTGTGCAAAACCTTTCAGTGCGAACTAAGTCATTGATTCCGCTGCTAAGTCAGGATAGCGGGTGTTGGAAGGTAAGTTGCTCAATACGTGGGCAGCCGAAAGGCAGATTTTGGGCTCCTCGGTGTTCGCTTTTTGGGAACTTAGGGCGTGCACCGAAAAGTAACATCCCCCAACGGCCTGGCACCCTCGTCTTAGCTGCTTTGATCTTTCGCAGTACGTGGTGCATGAGCACGAGATTGCGGGCTGGCCGTGTTATCAGGAGTCGCATTGTACGACAACCGGCCGATCCCGCTCGATCAAGCTCGTCCAGCTCCAATCATTCTCCTTGCGCTTGCTATCGTTCTAGCATTCCTTGGATCTGCGTGTGGCGGAGGTGGCGGAAGTACCGCACCGACTAGTCCATCGACGCCGCCACCCCCTCCGACTGGAACCACGCACAGCGTCACCCTTAGCTGGACCGCCAGCACTTCAACGGAAGTAGTCGGCTACCTGGTGTACCGCAGGCCGGCAAGCGACGAGAACTATACCCTGCTGAACCCGTCGCCGACTGCATCGCTCCAGTATGTCGATCTCGACGTGAAAGGCGGCGACAGGCTTGCGTATACGGTGACCTCGGTCGACAGCACTATGCAACAGAGCGTGCCATCCGCCGAGGTGACGGTCACAATTCCTCAATGACACGCTCACGTCGAGCATGTTCATTCGTGCGTATTATCGAGTGAGACGGGGGACGGCATCGTTCCCGGCGGCACGATACCGTATTTTTCATCCAGAAAGCTTTGCAGGTCCGGGGATAACAGCGAACTCAGTTCCTGCCAGGTCAGGACCTTGCAGCGGACGCGCATCTCCGAGGTTCTGACGGCCCGCATGACGGCGTACCACTGCTCCAACAGATCCGGCCGTCTGGCATCCAGCAATACGCAGAAGGAGGCTTCTGTGGCATAGGCGGCGAGCACGTTACGGATGAGCTGATAGCCAGAGTAACAATCTTTGCTTTGAGGGAGTAGCTTGCGTTCGAAGACCGTTTGAAAGTCCCGGTAGCCCTCAACCACAGCTTTAGCTCTTTGCTGGAAGTCAGTCTCTGTCAGCTTCGCTTCCACTAAAAGGCTGTCGAGTCGCATGTCGACTTCGGTCCGGTCACCATGACCGTTCGACAACGGCACGCGCGCTCGAAATCCGAATTCTGGGACTGCACCGCATTCCAGGTTAAGCATCGAGCTTGCCGCGTGGCTGCTCAAAGTGTCGGGATGGCAGAAGATGTTAAGCAGAAGAGCATCGGAACTTGCGGAAGAGTCGAGTTCGCACCAGCGACGCTCGGCACGTGGCAACGTGGTGCGCGCCTGCGGATGTATCTTGCCAAGGCGCCGCTTCCATTCCGGGTTAGCACAGATGGCTCCATATGCCTCGGGACAGAAGTTCCCGTGGTGCTCTGGGGTTCCCGATGGGAAATACACGACGACCGGGGATTCGCCATAACTTTCGGTGTGGGCCAGCGAATGCTTCTTCGAGAACACTCGATTCCGGACGCTCAACTCGTGTCGAAGCGCGGCAGAATATTGTGCGGTTCTCGCCGGAAGCTCGGTTGACGTCATAGGCTGAACAGAAGAGAATTACCACAAATTACTTCCGGTTGCCGGATCAGGCTGCGGCAATGTAGGACTTCAAAAAAGCGTTGTATGTCTCTGTTAGAGCTGTGGTTGTTGGCATGTGTATTCTGCCTCCGTCTGTGCCTTTCTGGAAGTGCGAAACCAAAGTACATGGCTGTGCAGAAATCTATTGCACACGGAAAGGTGCAGTGCTAGATTGCGTGCCGCGAAAGTAGCGGTTCTGAAATCGCACGCAACTGTATGCTAATAAGCAGATTACGCGAAGGACTTCTGTGCCTCGAGACGCCTGACGGCAAGAGGTACATTCGTCCCACACTCCTCCAGCGGGTGCAATTGTCGTGGGTGTTTCGGCATTTTCATATCGTTCCACTCAACGTGCTGTCGCGTCCGCAATATGACCTCGTTGAAAGTCTCCGCATGCAGGGACCGTACGTGCAACTGCGGCGAGAGGACTTCAATGTCGAGTTGCTGGGTACGATCGAGTATCCAATACACACCGAAAAAAGACCCGAGAAGCAGCAGCATCGGCTGGCTGACGCATTTACCCCAGGTACCCTGGCTCCGCAGCGTGTCTCGGGGCGAAACTCATCCGGCAGGTAGACTCGCTGAAGTGGCTTCCCTTACTGATCCGCCCTCTTTCGGGCGGATCGTCATTTTGGTTCCTCTTTTTTGCCGACGCGCTCCGCACGATACAATGAGGCAAGTGGAGTGAGGCACAAATGGATAACCCTCTTAAATTAAAGAAGGTTCATCACGTTGAGTTCTGGGTAGGCAATGCCAAGCAGGCGGCCTACTACTACCGCAAAGGGTTTGGTTTTTCTCAGGCGGCGTACCGCGGGCTTGAAACAGGCAATCGCAGCGAGACCTCGTACGTCATGCGCCAGAACAAAACGAACTTTGTTCTGACGACGCCGCTGACGCCCGATCATCCGGCAGCCGATCACATCAAGAAGCACGGTGATGGAGTCCGCGACATAGCTTTGCAGGTCGAGGACGCGGATTTCGCCTTCTCCGAAGCGATGCGGCGGGGAGCGAAGGCTGCCATGGAACCTCACGACCTGAAGGATGATTACGGTACGGTTCGCCGTGCCGCAGTGCACACCTACGGCGACACGATCCACTCCCTCATCTCCTATAAGGAGTACAACGGGCCATTCCTGCCAGGGTACGCGGCGAGCGAAGTCAAGGGTGACGAAGTCGGAATCCTGCGCGTGGACCACATTGTCGGGAACGTGGAACTCGGGAAGATGAACTACTGGGCCGAGTTCTACGCGAACGTCTTCGGCTTCAAGCGTTACATTAGCTTCGACGATAAAGACATTTCGACTGAGTACAGTGCGCTGATGTCTATCGTGATGTCGGACGACTCGTATTCAGTGAAGTTCCCAATCAACGAGCCTGCGCCCGGAAGGCGCAAGAGCCAGATCGACGAGTACCTCGAAGCATACCGTGGCCCCGGCGCACAGCATATCGCGTTGCTGACTAAGGACGTGCTGTACACGGTGGACAGGCTACAGCAGAACGGGATTGAGTTTCTCCGCGTACCCGAGGCGTATTACGACCAGATTCCCGCGCGTGTCGGTCAGCTCGACGAACCCCTGGAGGAGATCAGGCGCTTGGGCATTCTCGTAGACAAGGATGAGGAGGGCTATCTGCTGCAAATATTCAGCAAGCCCGTTGAGGACCGCCCGACGGTGTTTTTCGAGGTGATCCAGCGAAAGGGTAGCCGCGGGTTCGGTAAGGGGAATTTCAAGGCGCTGTTTGAGGCGATCGAACTCGAGCAGGCGCGTCGGGGCAATCTGTAGTTTCCAGTTTCGGCGTAATGCCGGCTTCGGAGAACTATGGCATCGAAGGCTGACCAGGCGCAGTACATGAGTGGTTTCGGCAATGAGTTCGCGACGGAGGCGGTTGAAGGCGCGCTTCCTCGCGGGCAGAACTCTCCTCAGCAAGTTGCGCACGGGCTCTACGCAGAGCAGCTGAGCGGAACTCCGTTCACCGCACCGCGTACGGCAAACCGCCGGACGTGGTGCTATCGGATACGACCGTCGGTGGTGCATCCGCCGTACCAGCCGCTCGAGACCAAGCTGCTGCGCAGTACACCGTTCGACGAAGTCCCGACGTCACCCAACCAGCTGCGCTGGAGCCCGATCGCGATCCCCTCAGAGCCGACGGATTTCGTACACGGTTTGCGAACGATCGCGGGGAACGGCGACTCGACTGTTCATTCGGGTGTAGCGATTCACGTTTACGTCGCCAATCGCTCCATGACGGATCGGTACTTCTATGATGCCGATGGCGAATTGCTGATCGTTCCGCAGCTTGGCCAGTTGTCGATGCACACGGAGTTGGGGAGGATAGAGCTATCGCCCGGTGAGATTTGCGTCATTCCGCGGGGAATAAAGTTCCGGGTCGAATTACTCGAGCAGGAAGCGCGCGGTTACATCTGCGAAAACTATGGTGCGATGTTTCGGCTGCCAGACCTCGGACCGATCGGCGCGAACGGGTTGGCGAATCCGCGGGACTTCAAAACCCCGGTAGCCGCATTTGAGGACCGCGACGGCAAGTCCAAAGTTGTTTCGAAGTTCTGTGGACGGCTGTGGCAGGCCGACTACGACCATTCGCCGCTGGATGTCGTTGCGTGGCACGGCAACTACGCGCCTTACAAATACAATCTCGACAATTTCAACTGCATCAACACGGTCAATTTCGACCATCCTGATCCTTCGATATACACCGTGTTAACCGCGCCGTCGGAGATTCCAGGGACTGCGAACTGTGACTTTGTTATTTTCCCGCCGCGCTGGATGGTGGCGGAGCATACGTTCCGCCCGCCCTGGTTCCATCGTAATTTCATGAATGAGTTCATGGGACTGATCCGCGGCGAGTATGACGCTAAGGCCGAGGGCTTTGTTCCCGGCGGGGCGAGCCTGCACAACTGCATGTCGGGCCATGGTCCGGATGCCGAGACTTTTGCTCGGGCGTCGCAGGCGGAGCTAAAGCCGGTCTTCACGGGCGACACGATGGCATTTATGTTCGAGACGCGCTTCGTGTGCAAGCCCACGAAGTTCGCCATGGACACGGCCGAACTGCAGCACGAGTACTACACCTGCTGGCAAGGTCTGAAGAAGAACTTCGATCAGAAAAGGTAGCGGAGGACTGGATGAACGTGAACCGGGCCTTCGTGCACTCTCACGAGAGCCACGCCTTGCACATCCTGCTCGCGTCACTCGTTGATTATGCGGGGCTGTTTCCGCCCGCCAGTCTCGAGATGAAGCATGCGGTGGCGAACTTTGCCCGCTATCGCGAGGGAGAGTATGCGTGGATGCTCGGGCGCTTCATCGTTCCGGCAGCCCGACTGTCGGAATTCGAGGCTGTACTTCCGGGCGCCCGACGCGGCGCGGGCTGGCACATCAGTGCGCTGATTGGTCCCGATGCGGTCGAGGAGATCAAGGCGATTACCGATTTCAACCGCCGGCACACGGGGTCGGCTGCCGTCGATTCCATCGAAACAAAGGTAAATACGCTGAAGGAGATTGAGCACGCGAGGGCGATTGTCCCGGACTCGCTGTTGACGTACTTCGAGATCCCGGGTGACGTTGATCCCCGTCCATTCCTTTCTGCTGTGCATGCAGTGAGGGCGCGGGCAAAAATCCGTACCGGCGGTTTGAAACCGGACATGTTTCCGAGTTCCGAGCAGGTCGTCCGCTTCCTGCTGGCGTGCGTTGACGCCCGAGTGCCGTTCAAGGCGACTGCGGGCTTGCATCATCCGGTACGCTGCGTTCGTCCGTTGACGTACGATAAAGATGCGCCGAAGGGGACGATGCACGGCTTTCTAAACGTATTCATGACGGCCGCGTTCGCGCTTGCGGGAATGCCGGAGCCGCAATTGATGGAAGTTCTCGACGAGTCCGATCCAGCAGCATTCAAGTTTGATGCGAAGGGCGCCAATTGGCGCGAGCAGCGGTTGGACAACACGCACCTGCTGGAGTGTCGTGCTGGCCTCGCAATGTCGTTTGGATCGTGCTCGGTCGAGGAGCCGATCGATGATCTCCGATCGATGAACCTACTATGAACGCGTACAAGCTGAATGAGACTCACGACCCGAAAGTAGGATCATGGGTGGAGTCCGCCAATGCGGCAGGTTGCGACTATCCGCTGCAAAATCTGCCTTTCGGCGTTTTCCGCGAGCATCACAGCGATCACGCTCCGCGAATCGGCATCGCTATAGGCAACCAGATTCTCGACATCGCAGGTGCAGAGGCCCAGGGCTTCCTGGAAGGGGAACCGGCGCGGGCGGGACAGGCATGCCTGGGCGAGTCGCTGAACGAACTCATGGAGCTTGGCATCGAACATTGGTCGGCGCTGCGCAGGCGGTTACATGAGTTGCTGCGAAGCGATGGACCGGCCGGATACAGGCAGCGCCTTGCGCGCTTCCTGGTGCCGATGGATTCGGTGGAGATGCTCGTCCCGGCGCAGATCGGTGACTACACGGATTTCTACGCCTCGGTGTTCCACGCCACCAATGTCGGTGGCATGTTCAGGCCGGACAATCCGCTGCTACCGAACTACAAGTACGTTCCAATCGGCTACCATGGACGCGCGTCGAGCATCGTTTGCAGCGGCACCAAGGTGAGGCGACCGAGCGGGCAGACTCGCGACGACGCTTCGCAGCCGCCAACATTCGGGCCAAGCAAGCGACTCGATTATGAACTGGAGGTCGGATTCTACGTTGGCAAAGGAAATCCCATGGGCAGCCCAATCTCGATTGATGAGGCGGAGAGACACATCTTCGGGATGTGCATCGTGAACGACTGGTCTGCGCGGGACATTCAGACCTGGGAATATCAGCCGCTCGGGCCGTTCCTGGCGAAGAACTTCGCTACGACTGTTTCGCCCTGGGTGGTCACACTAGAAGCGCTGGCGCCTTTTCGCGTACAGGCGTTCCGACGGCCAGAGGGGGACCCGAGCCCACTGGCGTATCTCTCCGGGGACGAGGATCAAAAAGGCGGTGGCTTGGACGTGAATCTTGAGGTGCTGTTGACGACGGCGGAGATGCGTCGGCAGGGGGGCGCTCCTTTGCGCTTGAGCCGGGGAAACTTCCGTGACATGTACTGGACGATTGCCCAGATGTTGACTCATCACGCAAGCAATGGGTGCAATCTCCGTGCAGGAGATCTGCTGGCGAGCGGGACAGTCTCCGGTCCGGCGAAAGATTCGCGCGGCTGCCTGCTCGAGCTGACGTGGAAGGGAACGGAACCTATACAGCTTCCCACCGGCGAGACGCGGAAATTCCTCGAGGATGGAGACGAGGTGATCATCCGAGGATGGTGCGAGCGCGATGGGTATGCGCGAGTCGGCTTCGGAGAGTGTCGGGGCACGATCGCAGCGTAGTGTTGTGTGTAACAGATTTTAAGTCGAGTAGTACGTTTTAATGGACGGGGCACCCCGTTTACATCTGGAGGGGAAGAGGACAATGAAGGGAAATCCAGCAGTCATTGATCAGTTGAATGCGGCTTTGAGTTCGGAGCTGACTGCGATCGCGCAGTACATGGTTCAGTCCGAGATGTGCTCGAACTGGGGTTACAAGCGCCTGGGCGAATTGACGAGGAAGCGGGCGGTCGAGGAAATGCGTCATGCGGAAGGACTCATCGAGCGCATTCTGTACCTTGACGGAATGCCGGAAGTAAGTGTCGCGCTCAAGCCGCAGATCGGGAAAAGCGTCCAAGAGCAGTTGGAGATCGATCTTAAGGACGAATTGGAAGCGTCGGTGCAATACAACGCCGCCGTGAAGATCTGCGACCAGGCGGGTGATGCAGGCTCGAGGGAACTCTTCGAGCACATGATCAAGGACGAGGAGCGGCACGCTGATTTCCTCGAGTCGCAGCTGCAAGCGATCAAGGACATGGGAATCGCGAACTACCTGTCCCAACAGCTTCACGAGTAAACCTGTGTGTGCCCAGGCTATCGCTCTCAGACGAGTGAATACGTGTGCGCACAGTTTGTGAGAGTTGAGATCGTATGTCGAGGCTTCGGTGATTAGAACGGGCGCCGCACGCGTGAATAGTTTCAGACCACATCTCGCGGTGTGGGTAACGCTGTGCTTGTCGTTCGTCCTGCCGGCGCAAGCGGATCTGAAGAAGAACACCGTACAGGGATTCGAGCGCTACGTTCGGGTGACCGAGGTGCGAATACAGAAGGAAGAGGCGCCGGGAGGTGTGTTCCTGTCCCTGGACGCATTGCCTCCCGGCGAGAAATCCGCGACGTTGCAGCGGTTGAAGAACGGTGAAGTGGTGATCGACCGGCTACGCACTCAAGAGGCGGACAAACAGGTCGAGGCACCAGGCGGCATGGTTCACCACTGGCGTGCGGTAGTGTTTGTGCCGGGAGCGACGATGCAGCAGGCGCTCGGATTGGTCCAGGATTACAACAACCACAACAAGGCATACGGGCCTGACGTTGAGCGATCGAAGCTGCTGAAGCGTGACGGAGACAAGTTCGGCATCTACTACCGCGTCCGACGGAAGAAAGTGGTCACCGTCGTGATGGACACCTATTACGACGTGACCTATGGACCGGTGATGGGGCACCGGATGACGAGTCGCTCATACAGCACGCGCATTCAAGAGGTGAAGTCGCCGGGCGAAGCCAACGAACGCGTCCTGCCGCCGGATACGGGAACGGGTTTCATGTGGCGGCTTTACAGCTACTGGCGCTTTGAAGAACGCGACAGCGGGCTGTACATACAGTGCGAGGCGGTGTCCCTATCCCGAGACATACCTACAGGCCTTGGATGGATGATAGGTCCGTTTGTGGAGAGCGTGCCGCGCGAGTCGCTGGTATTCACGCTCGGAAAA